>Ga0206125_10000284_pt1 | contig 68031 bp, 69 predicted proteins | sample Helgoland_Spring_4_FD_148598 | JGI IMG/M metagenome (GOLD analysis project Ga0206125, IMG submission 148598) | Pelagic subsurface seawater microbial communities from Kabeltonne, Helgoland, North Sea - Helgoland_Spring_Bloom_20160331_1 | ecosystem: Environmental > Aquatic > Marine > Epipelagic ...
TTTACAAACTAGAAAACCACTCACGGTGGAGTAGAATTAAGTGTTTGCTTTACTTACCACTACCACCCAATTTGGCGAACAATTCAAAAAAATAAATTTAACTTAGGAAAAACTAACTCGCATTTCGCTTGATGCTTTGTAATTTATTCCACTCGGTGTAAAAATCTTGAACCTCTTTTTGGCAGGGCTTCAGTTGATTCAACATTTTAGTTCTCTCTTTATCGGTGTTATTTCTTTTTTTCATTGTTGTTGTTAGAAATAAAGTATAATATTATAATATTTTAATTTATTTTTATTAAATTAATATGTTTACAAGGCGTATACACCTAAATACACATAGTTGTTAAGGTTAAGTATTTTTTTCTATATTTGTTTATGCTAAAAAAGAAAATAACGTTACTTTTTTGTTTGTTTTTCATCACAATTAAAGGACTTTCTCAAGATCCAAAAATTATAGATACCTTAAAAATTCATGAACAAATTAAACAATTTGGATTGGATGAAGGTTCCTTACTTTTTAAATCTGATTTTTTCAGTAGTATTGTTTTTAAAAATGATTCTACACTTTATTACAACCCAAATGGAACGTTACATTTATTTGAAATACAGCTTGGTGAGGATCCTAAAGTTTCTAAAATTTCAAACAGTATTTATAAAGGTCATAACTTTAACAGGTTGTTGTTTATTCACGATGAAATAGTCTACAGCTATGGAGGTGTTGGTTTGTTTAATTCGTTCCCAGGACTAATTTATTTTGATTTCGCATTAAAAGGTTGGCTTGAGGTAGATCTAATAAATTATCCTCAAAACGCTAATAGAATATTCAACTCATGGAAAATAGGGAATAAACTGATGGTACTTTTAAGCCATTATTCTGACTCTGAAAAATATAAAAACGATGATTTAGATAAATTTACCTTTGGAGAAATTGATTTAGAAAATTTTCAATTTACCAAAAAACACGAGTTTGAAGCCCCTTTAATCAAAGTATCAGGTGATGAAGGTTTAGGTTTTTACAGAGGAAACTATATATACAATTCCGATCTATACACTTTACATGGTTATTATAAACCTAACGGCAACTGTGAATATAGACTATTTGACAAAACTTTAGGGATTTTATACCGAACCTCTCAAACAGATGCTTTAGAAAGGGTTAATGGCTTCTCCTACCTTTATATAAAAGAATCTTCTATTTATTTTAGAGATCAGTATGGTACATTAAACTCTTTTGAAATTAATTCGGGGACAACTATTCATAAAGATGATTTTATCAAACAATATCAATCAAGAGTTAATAAGTCTAATCCCAATATTTTTATAATATTACCGATATCTTTAGGTATGGTATTTTTATTTTTTAGATATAGAAAAAGGAAGAATACAGGATCCGATTCTTCTTTAGGAGAACTCCAAGAGATTGAAAAAAAATTAATAAAATTGAAAGCATCTACAATATCAAAAAATAATTTAGATGAGGTTTTAAATATTTCTCATTACTCCTACGAAACAATAAAAACAAGAAGAAGTACACTGATCAATCAACTAAACAAGAACGGAAATATACTCATTGAAAGAATAAGAAAAAAAGACGACAAGAGGTTTTACGAATATAAGATCAGTTGATTAGTTTCTTAAAATAATTTACTCTTTTTTTTATTTATAAATTACTTTTTCTTCCGCTAATCTAGTCTAACTATTACCTTTATAACTAATTAAAAAATAGCTTTGTAGGTTATTGATATGCCATTTAATTCGATTATATATTTACAAATCCTTAAATTAAAGTTAAATTTATGTATATTTCGGAATTAAATCAATTCAAATTAAACATATGAAAACTATTATTACGTTTTTTTGTTTGTGTTTCAGTGTGATCGCTTTTTCGCAAACAACCGTTACTGGAAATGTTGTAGATCAATCTCAAAATCCTATTTTAGGAGCCAACATCGTAGTTGTTGACGCTGCTCTTGGAACTTCTTCGGATTATAATGGGAATTTTACACTAACAGTAGACCAAAATCCCCCTTTTACAATTCAAATTAGTAGTATTGGTTATCAGGCTGTTACCCAAGAGGTGACTGCTAACAACCAAACGATAACCATTACTTTAAATGAGGGTGATGCCCTAGATGAAGTAGTTGTTTCTGCTTCTAGAACTCCTGAAAGTGTAAGAGAGTCACCGGTAACAATCGAAAGGATTGATACTAGAGATATTAAAAAAGCATCTGCTCCTAACTTTTATTCAAGTTTAGAAAATTTAAAGGGAGTCGATCTTAACAAAGGAAGTTTAACATTTAACTCGGTAAACACAAGAGGTTTTGCAACTTTTGCAAATGTTCGTTTTGTACAGTTAGTTGATGGAATGGACAATGCGTCCCCAGCACTTAACTTTGCAGTTGGAAATTTCTTAGGAATGAACGAGCTGGATGTAAAAAGTGTAGAATTACTTCCTGGAGCATCTTCAGCTTTATATGGTGCCAATGCATTTAATGGAATTTTATTCATGACAAGTAAAAGTCCGTTTGATGATCAAGGTGTTAGCGTTTATGTAAAAAATGGGGTGACTTCTCAGCAAGCAGCTGGAGATAACAACTTTTATGATTTCGGTATAAGAACTGCTTACAAATTTAGCGATAAGTTTGCTGCAAAAGCTTCGTTCTCATACATGCAAGGTACCGAGTGGTATGCTACAGATACCAACCAATACGTTTACAGAGGCGCTGGTTTACCAGATGAAGTAGTTCCTTTTACCAATCAACCTTCGCACGATGCCTTAAATATATACGGTGATGAGGTAAGTTTAGCTGCACTAGGAACTAACCTAAATGAAGTTGGTTTATCGCTAGAAGCACAAGGATTAATTCCTGCAGGCTCTAGTGCACTACTTCCTGCTGTTGACGTTTCTAGAACAGGTTACAGAGAACAAGATGTTACCGACTACGATGCCGGTAATGGAAAAGCTGATATTTCTTTTCACTACCGACCAACAGGTGGAGATTTTGAAATTGAGTGGAACTCTAAATTTGGATGGGGTAGAACTATTTACCAAGGTGCCAACAGATACCAATTAGACAACTTCTTAATGCAATCTCACAAAATTGAATTAAGAAATAAAGACTTTTTTATTAGAGGTTATAACATTAGTGAAACTGCAGGAAACTCCTATGATATGCGTTTTACAGGTATTAATATGAATAAATATCGTGCACAGGAATGGTTTGGAACCTATGCAGGTGCTTATTTGGGAGCTGTTCTTGGAGGTGCCTCTGATGCACAAGCACATGCTGGCGCTAGAATTGCAGCCGACGATGCAGAGACGCTTCAACCTGGCACAGCAGAGTTCGATCAACTTTACAACCAGGTAATTAGTGATCCAGATGTAAATACAGGTTCAAAATTTGTCGATAATACACAAGTAACTGTTGGAGAAGGAAATTATAATTTCAGCAGACTTTTAAACAATGTTTTAGACCTACAAGTAGGTGGTGATTACAGACAATATTCGTTAAATTCTGGAGGAACTATCTTTACAGATTATGACGGCCCAATAAACTATAGTCAATACGGTGCTTATGCACAAGCTTCAAAAAAGTTTACTTCGGAAGAACGAATGAAGTTAACCGCTTCTATACGTATGGATAAAAATGAATTTTTCGACGCAAGTATTTCTCCAAGAGTATCGCTTACCTATTCTGCGGGAGATAAAAAGCAACATAACCTAAGAGCTTCTTATCAAACAGGATTTAGAAACCCAGATACACAGTCCTTGTTTATAGGATTTGATGTTGGAAGAGCTATTTTAGTGGGTTCTGCTCCTGCTAACTTAGACCGAAGACTACCAGGCACAGATTTAACAGGACGAGATGCTTATTTTAATTCATACACTAGATCTTCGGTAGAATTATTTGCAGCAACAGGGGATCCAACCCTATTAGAAGCTGCTGTTACTCCGCTAGTGGAGCAAGAAAAAGTAACTTCAATAGATTTCGGTTATCGAGGAAATATAGGACCTGTTAGTTTAGATGCGAATGTTTACTATAACAGTTATGACGGCTTTATTAACAACCAAATTGTAATTACACCTGAAAACGGGAATGTATTAGATGGTTCCGGAATCGGAGATATTGTTAACGGAACTTATAAAGCGATGCAATTGTATACCAATTCTACTGCAGAAATTTCTTCTTATGGAGCTGTAATAGGAGGTAGTGTTAAATTTGCTGAAAACTTTGTGTTTGGTGCTAACTATACTTATGCTAAGTTTGATTTTGACCAAGCATCAAACCCTGATTTTAGTGCAGGATTTAACACTCCAGAGCACCAAGTAAAAGTTTCTCTAGGGAATCCAAGATTATTCAAAAACTTTGGATTTAATGTAGACGGACGTTATAAAGGAGAGTATCTTTGGGAATCTAGTATTGCCAACGCTTTAATGCCTGAAATCTTTGTGGTAGATGCACAAATAAATTATGCAATTCCATCCATAAAATCAGTCATAAAAGCTGGAGCAACTAATTTAGGTGGTCAGGAATATCAAAGTGCCGTAGGTACTGGTAATATTGGTTCGCAATATTATATTTCATTAACGATTAATAACTAAAATAATTAGAATATGAAAATATTAAGTATATATAAAAGTATAGGAGTAGTTGCATTAGCAGCTACTCTGCTGGTATCTTGTTCTGAACTTGAATTTGATATTCCAGTTGAACAAGAAGTGACTTTAACAAATGGTTCTGCAGATTTCTCAAAATATGTAGCTGTTGGGGCTTCATTCACTGCTGGAGTTTCAGATAACGCATTGTTTATTGCTTCTCAAACGAATTCTTGGCCTAATACATTAGCGAGTCAATTTTCTGCTGCAGGAGGCGGAGACTTTAACCAACCCTTTGTATCAGATAATATTGGTGGCTTACTTTACGGTGGGTCAGTTATCAACCCTCCAAGGCTTTATTTTAATGGAGCTGGACCAGCGGTTTTACCTGATGCCATCCCAACAACGGAGACTACAAATGTTCTTGCTGGTCCCTTTAACAATGTAGGAGTGCCTGGCGCTAAAAGTTATCACTTATTAGCACCTGGTTATGGTAATTTAGCTGGAGTACCATTAGGTACAGCAAATCCGTATTTTGCTAGAATGGCGAGTTCTCCCTCTGTAACAATGCTAGAGGAAGCAGTTTCACAAAATCCAACGTTCTTTACCTTGTCTGAAATGGGAGGTAATGATGTGTTGTCTTATTCAACCTCAGGGGGTGCTGGTGTGGATCAAACAGGAAACCCAGATGTTACGACCTACTCTGGATTTGACATTACGGACCCAGGAGTTTTCACGGCATCTGTTACGGCTGCAGTTGCAGCTTTAACTGCTAACGGAGCAAAAGGTTGTCTCACCACGGTACCTTACGTTACGTCTTTGCCGTTTTTTACAACGGTAGGGCATGCGCCAATAACTCCAGATGCATTTGAAAATGGACAGATAGCGGCTTTAAATGCACAATTTGAGCCTTTGAATCAAGCATTTGCATTTTTAGGTGTGCCTGAGAGAGCTATAAATTTCTCTGAAACTGATGCCAGTCCAATAGTGATTTTTGATAAAGATTTGCCAAGTATTTCAGAGCAATTAAATGCTGTGCTGTTGGGTGGTGGACTTGATCCACTAACTGCAGGGTTGTTATCTGCTCAGTTTGGACAGTCTCGACAAACAACTTCAGCTGATTTAGTACTACTAACTTCAGCTTCTGTAATTGCTAGTGTGAATGAAGCAAATTATCAATTTCTTTATGAAAGCATTTACGGTGCTTTAGTTGGCGCAGGATTTCCAGAAGACGCTGCAGCTGCCTCAGCAGCAGAACAAGCAGGTCAATTATCTGTAAATGGAGTTACTTTTCCAATTGCTGATAACTTTGTTCTTACAGAACAAGAAACCGATCGAGTTATAAACGCTACAGATGCTTATAATTTATCTGTTGATGCAATATGTACTCAATATGATCTTGCAAAAGTTGACTTAAGAACAATTCTTGAGGAGGCTAGTCAGACAGGATTAATGTATGATAGTTTTATGATGAACACGGATCTTGTTTTTGGAGGATTAGTTAGTCTTGACGGAGTTCATTTTACCGCTCGAGGATATTCTTTAATGGCAAATAAATTTTTAGAAGCAATAGATGCTAAATATGGTTCTAATTTTGTGCAAGCAGGTCAGCGAGCTTATGCTAACGATTTTCCTGTAAGTTATCCGCTCAATCTATAATATATTCTAATTATTTAAATTACAAAAACCCCTCTTGCACGCGCCAAGAGGGGTTTTTAATTTTTAAAAATCTACCTATTGCTTTATTAATTAAAACTAATATTTATGAGGGAATTAATCCAACCTAAAAAGTATCTGTAGTTGAGGATCATCAAGGAATAAAAAATAAATTTTTGATTTGTTTTTTTTCAATTTAAAAAACTATCTTTGCCCCGTTTAAAAAAGGGTAATTTTTAACCCTAACAGTACTAAAAAATAAACAGTTAATAATGTCAAAAGTTACAGGTAAAGTTGCACAAATTATCGGACCCGTTGTAGATGTTGAATTTGCTAATGGATCGGAACTTCCAAAAATTTACGATTCTCTTGAAGTAAATAATAATGGAAAATTATTAGTATTAGAAGTTCAATCACACATAGGTGAAAATACCGTTAGAACCATCTCCATGGATTCTACTGATGGATTGAGTAGAGGTGTGGAAGCAAGTGCTACCGGAGCACCCATAAAAATGCCTGTAGGTGATGATATCTACGGACGTTTATTTAACGTAATTGGAGATTCAATTGATGGTATTGGTGATTTGCCAAAATCAGGAGAAAATGGATTATCAATTCATCGTGAGGCACCCAAATTTGAAGACCTCTCTACTTCAACCGAAGTTCTTTTTACAGGAATTAAAGTAATCGATTTAATTGAACCGTATGCAAAAGGGGGGAAAATTGGTTTATTTGGTGGAGCAGGTGTTGGAAAAACAGTACTTATTCAAGAATTAATAAACAATATAGCAAAAGGACACGGTGGACTTTCTGTATTTGCAGGTGTGGGAGAACGAACTCGAGAAGGGAACGATTTACTCCGAGAGATGTTAGAATCTGGAATTATAAAATACGGAGACGACTTTTTACATTCTATGGAAGAAGGTGGTTGGGACCTTACGAAAGTAGATAAAGAAGCTTTAAAAGAATCGAAAGCTACTTTTGTATTTGGTCAAATGAATGAGCCTCCTGGAGCCCGTGCACGTGTTGCATTATCGGGACTTACCATTGCAGAATACTTTCGTGACGGAGCTGGAGATGGGCAAGGAAAAGATGTTCTTTTCTTTGTAGATAATATTTTCCGTTTTACACAGGCAGGATCTGAGGTTTCAGCATTACTTGGACGTATGCCCTCGGCGGTAGGTTACCAACCTACATTAGCAACTGAAATGGGAGCCATGCAAGAACGAATTACATCTACTAAAAGAGGTTCTATTACTTCGGTTCAAGCCGTATATGTTCCTGCAGATGATTTAACCGATCCTGCACCGGCAACAACGTTTGCCCATCTAGATGCAACAACGGTATTATCACGTAAAATTGCAGAGTTAGGTATTTACCCAGCCGTAGATCCTCTAGATTCAACGTCTAGAATTTTAACAGCGGATATTTTAGGTGACGAGCACTACGATTGTGCACAACGTGTAAAAGAGTTACTGCAACACTATAAAGAATTACAAGATATCATCGCAATTTTAGGGATGGAGGAATTATCTGAAGAAGATAAATTATCGGTTTATAGAGCAAGAAAAGTACAACGATTTTTATCGCAACCTTTCCATGTTGCTGAACAATTTACGGGGATTCCAGGATGTTTGGTAGATATTAAAGAAACCATTAAAGGTTTTACGATGATTATGGACGGTGAGTTAGATCATTTACCAGAAGCTGCATTTAACTTGAAGGGTACGATAGAAGAAGCTATTGAAGCTGGAGAAAAAATGTTAGCTGAAGCTTAATTATTAAATTAGAAGGGATATGTATTTAGAAATTGTAACACCTGAAGCATCTTTAGTTAGCGGCGAAGTAGAATCGGTAACTGTTCCCGGAGTAAATGGAGATTTTCAGATGCTAAATAATCATGCATCTATTGTTTCTTCTTTACAAAACGGGAAAGTTAAATTTAGAGGAACTCCCAATTTTCAAGAAGGCTTTGAAGATAGATTTTCAAAGGATAATGAGGGTAGTTGGATACTTGAAATTTCGAGTGGCACCATCGAAATGAAAGACAACAAAGTTATTGTGTTGGCCGATTAAGCTTTTCAGAATAATATGAAAAAAAATCCTAAACATCAAGTTTAGGATTTTTTTGTAAGATACTTTTGAGCTAATGATATTATCATTTTAAATAAAATAATTTTAATTTTGCGGTAGTATGAAGACTATGAAAAAATTACCTATATTTTTGCTTGTTAGTTTTTTTCTTGGAGGAACCTCTTTTTCACAGGAGCTTAGCAACGAGGAACAACTAAATGAAGTTATAATCAATTCTACTAGAATTGATTTGCCATTCTCAGAAAATTCACGAACGATTACAGTAATATCTTCTGAAACTATTAAACAAAGTACAGCAACTAATGTTGCCGACTTGTTACAAAGTGTTTCTGGTATAGATGTTCGTAGAAGAGGAACTGACGGAATGCAGTCCGATCTTTATATACGAGGTGGTCAATTCAATCAAACCTTAATTCTTATTGATGGATTTAAAACCGAAGATCCTCAAACGGGTCATCACACCATGAATATGATGATTCCTCTTGAGAATATTGAGCGAATTGAAATAATTAAGGGTCCTGCAGCAAGAGTATTTGGTCAAAATGCTTTTACGGGTGCAATTAATATTGTTACAAAAAGTAAGGTAGACGAGCAGTTAAAAATTAATGTTGGTTCGGGTTCATTTGACAAACTTAGACTGGGAACAACCGCTGCTACCAAACTTCATAATTCCAACCATTTTGTTAATTTTGAGTATAACGGTAGCCAGGGATATCGAGAAAATACGGATTATGAGAATTTAAATTATTTTTTAAAAAGCAGTATTTCTACCAACCAACAACCGGTAGATGTTATTGCTACTTTTAGTGATCGAAAATTTGGTGCAAATAATTTTTACACCAATAGCCCCGACTACAATGAATATGAGGAAACACAAACTAGTTTAGTCGGTGTTTCTACCTCTATGATAAAAAATAAATGGACGCTTAAACCAAGACTTTATTGGAAAAGAGGCCAAGATATGTTTTTACTAAAAAGAGAAGATCCCAGTTTTTCAAGGAATTTTAATATCACTAATAAAGTAGCAGCAGAGGTAAATTCTTCTTTTAAAAATAATTTAGGAGTTACGGGAATCGGTATGGATCTCTCTGAAACAACCTTATCAAGCAATAATCTCGGAGATCAAAATAGAACAGCCATCAATTTATTCTTGGAACACCGTTTTTTATTAATAAATAAGCAACTAGATATTACGCCTGGGGTTTCATTAAGTTATTACTCAGACTTTAATTTTCAGGCCTTTCCAGGATTAGATGTAGGGTACAAGTTTTCAAATAATTTTAAAATATATGGAAATATCGGTTATTCCTACCGAGTCCCTACCTTTACAGAAATGTATACCAGTATACCTAATTTTTTAGCGGGAAATGCTAATTTAAAACCAGAAAAAGCGCTAGCTGAGGAGCTTGGCGTTAAATATAATTATAACTCGTTAGAACTTAGCGGCGCAATATTTAAAAGAGATGCGGAGGATTTAATCGATTACATTAAGGAAACAGAAGAAAGTCCTTTATTTGTAGCTCAAAACTTAAGGAAAATTACCACTACAGGATTCGAACTTAATGCTACTTATTGGTTTACTGTTTTAAACAATACTCAAAGAATTAACCTAGGCTATACTTTCTTAGATGACGATTATTATGATACCAATGTATATGCTTCTAGGTATTTAATAAACACCTCAATTAAACATCATTTTACAGGAGTCTTTGACTTTACAATTGCAAAATGTATAAAACCTAGTATCACCTATAGATATGTGGAGCGGCCTACCAATACCTATAATATTGTAGATGTAAAAATAGCTACAGAACTAAAATCAATCTCATTATTTTTCTTAATAAACAATTTGTTTGACACTGAATATTATGAGAAAGTCAACGTTATAATGCCGAATAGTAATGTTGAATTTGGTTTAAGTTATACGTTTAAATAATTTCTTAAACCAATGTCCTTATTTTATCATAAACTAAAAAACTTTCCCAGCCTCGATACAATAGGTAATCAGCAATTTTTCTTCTTTTTTTCTGAGGATTGGATTCAGAACTCAATTGCTCAAAACGTTTTTGGGCGAGATCATTAAAAGTATTGAGATACTTTTCCTCACAAATTTCCTTGAGCCCAAGTTCTATATTGTATTTGGAAATATCTCTATAGCTGAGTTCTCTTTTGATCCTGAGTTTCCCCCATTTTTTTTGATTAAATTTACCTCGTGTAAAAGCTTGAGCAAAGCGAGTCTCATTTAAAAAATTATGTTTCAATAAATGTAGCTTAATAACTTCGATAGCCTCCGGAATCATTCTCATGTCTCGTAATTTTTGATTTACTTCCTTGTGGCAACGCTCTTGGTATGCACAAAAACTTTCAAGTTTAGCTTGAGCCTCCTTTAGAGTGTATATTTTTTGAGATGAGTAGTTCATTTGAGTTCTGCTCTTACAAATTTAGCTAAAAAAAGACATAAAAAAACCTCCAATGTTTTTACAGAGGAGGTTTTTTTTCAGGTTATTTTATCTTGGAATCATTTTGGTCAACAAAGTGATATTCTAGATATGTGTAAGCATCTCTTGGTTGTATTGTCACCCATTTTTTGTGCTCCATAAACCACTTGGTTCGCACGGATGGAAATCCTTTAGTTAAAAAGGCTGCTATAAAAGGATGTGTGTTTAATGTTATCTTTTTATAGTCTTTATTGATGAGCGTTTTAAGTTCATCGTTCATTTTATTCACCAATACAATTGGTGCTTCAATCTCAGAAGTATCTCCAATATTAGGATTTTCTTCACGAGTCTTAATATTCATTTCAGGTCGTACACGTTGTCTAGTTATTTGAATCAATCCAAATTTACTAGGAGGTAATATTTTATGTTTAGCACGATCGTCATTCATTTCTGAACGCATATGATCGAATAATTTTTTTCGATTGGCAGCAACTGCCATATCTATAAAATCGATTACTATAATACCACCCATATCGCGCAACCTAAGTTGTCGTGCTACTTCGCTAGCAGCAATTAAGTTTACTTCTAAAGCCGTTTCCTCTTGATTGTTTGATTTATTACTTCGGTTACCGCTATTAACATCAATGACATGTAACGCTTCGGTATGCTCGATCACCAAGTAAGTTCCCTTACTTCCTGATACCGTTCTACCAAAGGCTGTTTTTATTTGACGCTCAATCCCGTATTTTTCAAATAAGGGAGTTTTAGAATCGTAATACTTAACAATATTCTCTTTATCAGGCGCAATTGATTGCACATAATCTTTAATTTGTAAGTAAAGTGTTTCGTCATCTATATAAATTGAAGAAAACGAATCGTTAAAGACATCTCTAATTATAGATGCACCTCTATCCAATTCACTTAACACCTTTGAAGGAAGGTGCGCTCCTCGTAACTTTTTACACATCGCATTCCAGCGATCCATGAGATTTTGTAAATCTCTATCCAGTTCAGCTACTTTTTTACCCTGGGCTACAGTTCGTATAATAACTCCAAATCCTTTAGGTTTAATACTTGTTAACAAGCGCTTTAACCTATCTTTTTCTTCTTTAGATTCTATTTTTTGTGAAATAGAAACTCTATCAGAAAATGGCACCAATACTATATATCGACCTGCTATTGACAGCTCCGAACTAATTCTTGGACCTTTTGTTGAAATGGGTTCTTTTACAATCTGAACCAATGTTGATTGATTCGACTTTAGTACATGATTTATACCTCCGTTTTTATCAATATCTTTTTCAAATGGGAAATTTTTTAAAGAATAATCTTTAAGTTTACCTGTGCTTACACTCTTAACGAATTTTAAAAGAGAAGTGATTTTTGGACCTAAGTCATGATAATGCAAAAAGGCATCTTTTTCATAACCAACATTCACGAATGAAGCATTTAAGCCCGGAACAATTTTTCGAGTTTTGGCGATAAACACGTCGCCAACCGAAAACTTATTGTCGTCTTCTTCTTTATGTAATTCTATAAGTTTTCCATCTTTTAAAAGGGCAAAATCAACTGATTGTGAACTGGATCTAATAAATAATTCGTAGTTCACGTTTCATTAATTTTTATCCATCATACATGGTATGACAGATGGATTAAACAATATTTTATCACAGGTTTTGATTTCTCACTAAGTGAGAAAAACCCGTCGAAATTAATTAGTCAAATGGAGTTAATTAATTTCATTTTCAAAGAACTTTTTTGATTTTTAAAATTATAGAAATAAACTATTATTTCTTAGTTTTATGGCGGTTAGCACGACTTCTTTTCTTTCTTTTATGAGTAGAAATCTTTGCTCTTTTTCTTTTTTTACCACTTGGCATAGTAATTTGTTTATATATCTCGACTAAACGAGATGGTTATTATTTTACCTTCACATTTGTTTTTACACCTTCTACAAAAACTTTTGCAGGTTTAAATGCTGGTATATTGTGTGCAGGAATTTTAATTGTTGTATTTTTTGAAATGTTTCTTCCTGTTTTTTCAGCTCTTTTCTTTACGATAAAACTTCCAAATCCACGTAAGTAAACATTATCACCACCTTCTAATGAAGTTTTCACCTCTTTCATGAAGGTTTCAACTGTAGCTTGAACATCTCCTTTTTCCATTCCTAATTTCTCTGAAATCTTAGCTACGATATCTGCTTTAGTCATTATGTATTATATTTATTTATTAAAATTTCTTTTTTCAAGAGGGCAAATATATGAATTTTATAATCAAAAAATCAAATGGTAATCCATTAAAATTTAATTAGATAAAGGCTAATTTTGCTACATGTCAAAAAGTAATTCCTTTTTTAGTAAAAAACTCATATCGTGGTACTTAGCTCACAAAAGAGATTTGCCGTGGAGAACCACCCAATTGCCATACCATGTGTGGCTCTCAGAAATTATACTGCAACAAACAAGAGTTGATCAGGGTTTGCCTTATTATAAAGCCTTTATAAGTAAGTATCCAACAATAAGAGATTTGGCAAATGCAACGGAGGAAGAAGTTCTAAAATTATGGCAAGGTTTGGGCTATTATTCTAGAGCTCGGAATCTTTATTCCACGGCAAAATTTATAGCTGACGAGCTCCACGGCGTGTTTCCATCTAACTACCAAGATTTAATTCAACTAAAGGGTGTAGGCGATTATACGGCAAGCGCAATAGCCTCAATTTGTTTTAATGAGGCTTCAGCAGTGGTAGACGGGAATGTATATCGTGTACTCTCCAGATACTTTGGCATTGAAACTCCCATTAACAGCGGTCAAGGAATTAAAGAGTTTAAAAAAATAGCCCAGGCTCTTATTGATGATCATAATCCAGGAGACCATAACCAAGCAATTATGGAGTTTGGAGCCCGACAGTGTAAACCGCAAAACCCTGAATGCACCAGTTGTATTTTTAATAATAGTTGTGTGTCTTTACAAAAAGGAATGGTCCCTTTATTGCCCATTAAACTCAAAAAAAATAAAATTAAAAAAGTCTATTTTAATTACATCGTTATACTTACAAAAGACAGCAAAACAATATTTGAAAAACGCACGGGAAAAGGAATTTGGGAAAATTTATATCAATTTCCACTAATTGAATCTGTTCGAGATTTAAGTATGAGCAAACTCATTGAACAGAACGAATTTAAACAACTATCCGCTTTATACGGTATCAAAACGATTGTGCTTTATAATGATGTGATTAAAATTCATAAATTATCACATCGCCAGATTCATACAAGATTTTGGATTGCAGAATCATCTATAATCCCTAAATCTGCAATTCCAATAGCTCAAATATTTTTCTATCCAGTACCTAAATTAATTCATAGTTTCATTGTTCCTTTTTTCAAAAAAAAAGAAAACACATAAAACAAAAAAAATTAGTTATATTTAATTCACAAAAGATAACTTTGCGCAACTTAAATACTAAATAAATTATGAGTGGTACACTAAATAAAGTAATGCTGATTGGGCATACTGGTGATGATGTAAAAATGCATTACTTTGAAGGCGGAGGAAGTATTGGAAGATTTCCCATAGCGACCAATGAATCCTACACCAATAAAGCAACGGGTGAAAAAATCACCAACACTGAATGGCACAGTGTGGTCGTAAAAAATAAAGGTGCTGAGATTTGTGAAAAGTATTTAAAAAAAGGAGATATGGTATACATTGAAGGTCGTTTAAAAACAAGAAAATGGCAAGATGAAGAGGGGAAAGACCGTTACAATACTGAAGTTCACTGTACTGAGTTTACTTTTTTAAGTCCAAAAGGAGATGGGGGTAGTACGACTAATAGTAACTCAGAAACGGAACCTTTTTAATAGCAATTTATTTAATTTTGGATACGGAACCTCCTAGTTTACCTCTAGACATATCAATAAACAGTGGATTGCTCATAAGCATCCTTGTTTTAATTATATTGTTGATTTGTTCTGCATTAATTTCAGGTGCAGAAATTTCTTTTTTTTCGTTGAAAGCGACTGATTTTGTCGACGAATCATCCGACAAACAACGATCAGGAAATTTAGTAATTGTCAAGAAATTATTATCAAACCCTAAAAAATTATTAGCAACTATTTTAGTAGCTAACAATTTTATAAATATTGCTATTGTACTATTATTTGCGTCTTTAGGAGATGAAATCTTTTCTGGTATCACAAAAAGTTATTACGGCATCAATCTCAGATTTTTATTAGAGGTTGGAGTAGCCACTTTTATTATTCTTTTATTTGGCGAAATTTTACCGAAAGTATATGCAAGCAGAAAAAGTATTCAGTTTTCATCATTCATGGCATTGCCATTAAATTTTTTGGATACCATTTTAACACCTATTAGCAGGCCCATGCAATCAGGAATTCGGTTTATTGAAGAAAAATTTGGAAATCAAAAGTCAAATATAAGTGTTGATCAATTATCTCAAGCTTTAGAGCTTACTTCTGATGAAGATAAACTTAATGAAGATCATAAAATTCTTCAAGGTATTGTAACTTTTGGTAATACAGATACTAAACAAGTAATGAAACCCAGAATGGATATTTTTGCACTGGAAGAAACGGCTTTATATGAAGCTATTATGCCAGACATAATTGCCAACGGATATTCAAGAATCCCTGTTTTTAAAGATAATATTGATACGATTAGTGGAATCCTCTATGTTAAAGATTTAATGCCCTTTATAGATCAGAAGGAACTTGACTGGAATAAATTAATGCGCAAGCCATATTTTGTGCCAGAAAACAAAAAACTTGATGATTTATTAAACGAATTCAAAGAAATGCACATGCATATGGCCATTGTTGTTGACGAATACGGTGGAACAAGTGGATTAATAACACTTGAGGACATAATTGAAGAAATAGTTGGAGAAATAAGTGATGAGTTTGATGATGAAGATCTTATATTCTCTAAACTCGATGAAAATAATTTTGTTTTTGAGGGAAAAACTCCCATTAAGGATTTTTATAAAGTTCTAAAAATTGAGGACCCCATGTTGTTTGAGAATAAAAAAGGAGAGGCAGAAACACTAGCAGGATTTATCTTAGAGGTTTCAAAAAGTTTTCCAAAAAGAGGGGAAGTAATAAAATTTCATAATTATACGTTCACTATTGAGGGGTTTGAAAATAAAAGAATCAACCAAATCAAAGTTTCAATTAAAAATTAATATGCGAATAGTTATAATATCATTGATTGTCCTTTTTCTCTATTCTTGTCAAGATGAGATTATTATCAAGCCTAAAGCTCAACTAAGATTAGACTATCCCGCTGCAAATTATGAAAAAATTAAAGGAGATCTTCCATATCAATTTCAAAAAAATAAACTTGCAAACTTAGTCTTTAAGAAAAAGAATGCTTTAAATTTATATTATCCCAATATGAATGCCACTCTTTATTTGACCTATCAAAAAGTAAAGGGGAATAATATAGATTCTTTATTAAGAGACGCCCAAAAATTAGCCTATGACCATATGATTAAAGCAGAAAGTATTCCAGAACAACTTTTTGTAAACGAAGAACAAAATGTTTATGGGATGTTTTATATGATTAATGGCAATGCTGCAACGCAAGCGGAGTTCTACGCAACAGATAGCCTAAAGCATTTTTTGAACGGGGCTCTGTATTTTAAAGCAAAACCTAATTTCGATTCTATTTATCCTGCTGTCGTATATTTAAGAAATGACATGCGAATTTTAATGGAATCCTTACGTTGGAATAACTAGGCTTTAAGAGTCTCAGATTACGTTCTATGACACTTTATCGGTACAACAATCTTTTTCACACCCTTTTTTGCAGCTTTCTTTTTTTAAGCTATTTTCGTTATTAGGACTTTCCGTACTAAAAAAATCAACTTTTTTCATGTCATTTACCGAATAAGAGTCACTTGCTTTAGTTACCGTATTTTCTAATGAAGATGGTTTTACTATAGACTCATCATACTCCACTTGTGCTAATTTTTTTTCAAAATCAACTTTTGCAGACTTCACACCCTTCATAGTTGCTAATTTTTTTTCGATTGTTTTGGCACATCCAATCGCACAGGTCATCCCTTCTATGTTAAACTCTGCTTTGGCAAGAATAGCATCATCATCCAAATTATTATTTGGAACTGACTCAAAAGTTTCAACAGTTTTTAGTGGTGGTTCGATTTCATTTTTACAAGACCAAACGGCAACAGCAATTAATAATGTGACTAGGGTTAGTTTTAAATTTTTCATAAATATTAATTATAATGATATACTACAAAAGTAATAATTGTTTAGAGCTATTAGGATTAATTAACAGATTTTTGCACTTTAGTTTTTAAATTATGATTAAAGAAAATAAAAAATGGATTTTTTTATTCCTTTTAGCTGTTATTTGGGGAAGTTCGTTCATACTCATTAAAAAAAGTTTAATCGGTCTAAGTCCAATGCAATTAGGTTCACTACGAATTATAATTACTGGTTTTATTTTGTTTATTGCTGGTTTTAATAGGTTGAAGAGTTTGAAGAGTTTGTCAAATAAATCCATCAAATGGATTGCTTTGTCTGGGTTCTTAGGAACTTTTTTCCCAGCGTTCTTATTTGCTTACGCTGAAACCGAAATTGACAGTGCAATAGCATCCATATTAAATTCAATAGTTCCTATTAACACTCTTTTATTTGGATTTTTAGCATTCAATATCATCTCTACAAAAAGACAAGTTATTGGTGTTTTAATTGGTTTTATTGGGGCGATTATATTGATTTCAAATGGAGCTGCAATTCATCCTAATCAAAATTATTGGTATGCTTTGTTGGTAATCGCAGCCACTGTAATGTATGCTTTTAATATCAATATAATTAAGAGACATTTGCAGAATATACCCCCACTTACCATAGCCATAGGAAATTTTATAGTACTAATTATACCGGCATTTTTAGTGTTAATCTTTTCAGACTTTTTTTCATCACAGGTTTTAAAAGGTCCGAACTTTTCCATCTCGATTTTTTATGTTTTTTTATTGTCCCTATTTGGTACCGCCATAGCAAAAGTTTTATTCAATAATTTGGTACAAATTTCAACACCTGTATTTGCTTCTTCAGTTACCTATATGATGCCTATTGTAGCACTCTTTTGGGGGCTTTTGGACAATGAAGTATTTAGTTTTTGGCAAGGAATTGCAACTTTAATAATATTAGGGGGCGTTTATTTAGCAAACTCCAAACGCTAAGGGGCGTTTAGTCATAAAATTAATTAAATAAAGCGTTTGCAATTATCGTTTTAAGTACTATATTTGCAGCCGCCTTTAAAACGGCAGAACTATTAATAATTAAAATTAAAACGAAACGCTATGTTCGCAATTGTAGAAATAGCAGGGCAGCAATTTAAAGTTGCAAAAGATCAAAAAGTCTTTGTACACCGTTTAGCCACAGAAGAAGGAAAAAAAGTTTCTTTTGATAATGTGTTAATGCTAAGCGATGGTAATAAAGTTACTGTTGGCGCCCCGGCTATCGACGGAGCTCAAGTTGGAGCAAAAGTCATTAAGCACCTTAAAGGTGATAAAGTTATTGTATTCAAGAAAAAAAGAAGAAAAGGGTACAGAGTAAAAAATGGACACCGACAAGCACTTACTGAAATTGTAATTGAAAGTATTGTTGGTTCTGGAGCAAAAAAAGTTGCCGCAAAAAAAGAAGCAAAACCTACCGCATCGAAAGTGGAGAAGGTGGCTCCAAAAACGGAAGCAAAACCAGCTGCTAAAGCTAAAAAGACTGCTCCAAAAAAAGAAAAGAGTCCATCTGCAGATATCGCTTCAATGACGGTTGCTCAATTAAAAGCACTCGCTAAAGATAAGGGTATCAAAGGATATACTTCAATGAAGAAAGCTGATTTAATAGCTGCTTTAAGTTAATTTTTTAATTTTAAATTTAAGAGAAAATGGCACATAAAAAAGGAGTAGGTAGTTCGAAGAATGGTAGAGAATCAGAATCGAAACGATTAGGAGTAAAGATTTTTGGTGGACAAGCTGCGATTGCAGGTAATATCATTGTAAGACAAAGAGGAAATACACATTTTCCAGGTGAAAATGTATACGGTGGAAAAGATCATACACTTCACGCTAGAGTAGATGGGATTGTTAAATTCACTAAAAAAAGAGACAACAAATCATACGTTTCGATAGTCCCTTTCGAGGCGTAATAATAAGATTTAAAATTAATATTAAAAGCCTCTATAGAGGCTTTTATAATTTACAAGAATATATAATTTATAAATTTTTTAAATTCTATGAAAACTACAAAAAATCTAATTATCATATTTATTTTAACCATGACTTATTTAGTTGGTTATGGTCAAGAAGATCAAGCGCCTTTATCTGAAGAACAACAAGCTGCTAAATTGGCTAAAGCCACTCAAAACCCGTTAGCTGCTATGTATAGCTTACCATTTCAAAATAACACAACTTTTGGGATGGGAGCAGAGAATGATCAATCATTAAACGTTCTAAATATACAACCTGTAATTCCAGTAAGTATTAATGAAAATATAAATTTGATTAATCGAGTTATTTTCCCAGTAATATCCACACCGACATCTTTTGATGAAAATTCGACAGGCTTGGGTGATAGTAGCTATACTGCATGGTTTTCGCAAACTAAAAAGACTGAAATAATTTGGGGAATTGGACCAGCTTTCCAACTACCTACCTCATCCAGTAGAAATTTCGGTAGTGGCGAATTTGGTGTTGGGCCTTCAATTGTAGCATTAAAGACGATTAACAAATGGGTCGCAGGAGTTGTGCTAAATAATGTTTGGACGTTTGGTGATGCCAAAGAAAATAAATTTTTATTTCAATATTTTTTAAATTATAATTTACCAAAAGCTTGGTATGTGGTATCTGCTCCAATTTTAACTGCAAATTGGAATGCGCCTTCAGGAGAACAATGGACAATTCCTTTTGGAGTTGGAGCTGGAAAAGTATTTAAACTTGGTAAATTACCTCTGAACTTTAATGCCCATGTTTATTACAATGTTGAGGCTCCTCTTGGATACGGTGATTTCCAAACACGTTTTCAACTACAATTTTTGTTTCCAAGGGGGTAAAAATTAATTGTATTAAGTTATAAAATACCTATTTCAAAAGAGTTCACTAAAAATCAACAAATAAGATCTTGTATCTTTAAAAAAACCTCCAATGATCATTGGAGGTTTTTTTGTGCCAATTCTTTTATTACTTAGATCATCACCTTTGTTGTACCTTTGGTCAAGAACAACAATACTATAAAAATAAATTTAGTACCTATAGTATTCTGGCTTGAAAGGTCCTTTAACTTTGACGCCTATATAATCAGCTTGATCTTTTCGTAGTTCTGTTAATTCTATACCAATCTTTTCTAGATGTAATTTTGCAACTTTTTCATCCAAATGTTTTGGTAGCATATAAACTTTATTCTCATATTTTTCAATATTGGTCCAAAGTTCAATTTGAGCAAGTGTTTGGTTGGTGAATGAGTTACTCATTACGAAACTTGGGTGTCCTGTCGCACAACCAAGATTTACCAAGCGCCCTTCTGCTAAGAGAATGATATCCTTTCCGTTAACCACATATTTATCAACTTGAGGCTTGATTTCGATTTTCGTATGATTTTCATTTAACCAAGCTACGTCAATTTCATTGTCAAAATGCCCAATATTACATACGATGGTTTTGTCCTTCATGGCTTCAAAATGGTGTCCTTGAACAATATCTTTATTACCAGTGGTTGTGATAATAACATCAGCTTTACCAATTACCGTTTCTAATTTTTTTACCTCAAAACCGTCCATTGCTGCTTGCAAAGCACAAATTGGATCAATTTCTGTGACCGTTACGATACTACCAGCTCCCCTAAATGACGCAGCGGTGCCTTTTCCAACATCGCCATAACCACAAACAACGACTCTTTTTCCAGCAAGCATTACATCGGTAGCACGTCGTATAGCGTCTACAGCGCTTTCACGACATCCGTATTTATTATCAAATTTTGATTTTGTGACACTGTCGTTTACATTAATAGCTGGCATTGGTAAGGTCCCTTCTTTCATGCGATCGTATAGGCGATGAACTCCTGTTGTAGTTTCTTCACTCAAACCATTAATACCATCTACTAATTCTGGATATCGGTCTAAAACCATATTGGTTAAATCGCCACCGTCATCTAAAATCATATTTAAAGGTTTGCGATCTTCACCAAAAAATAAAGTTTGTTCGATACACCAATCAAATTCTTCTTCTGTCATACCTTTCCATGCATACACAGCAATTCCAGCATCTGCAATAGCAGCGGCAGCTTGGTCTTGAGTAGAAAAAATATTACAGGAACTCCAAGTAACCTCTGCTCCAAGTACTTTTAAAGTTTCAATTAAAACAGCAGTTTGTATGGTCATGTGCAGACAACCTGCTATTCTTGCTCCCTTCAGAGGTTGTTCTTTCTTGTATTCTTCTCTTAGAGACATTAAACCGGGCATTTCTGCTTCTGCTAATTCGATTTCTTTTCTTCCCCAATTTGCTAAAGAAATATCCTTTACTTTGTAGGCAACGTATGGCATGGTATTGGTAGACATATAAAATGTATTATATTCCCACTAAAGTGGAAAACTTGTTATTATATTTGTTTTATGGTTGAAAAAATTAATTTTTTCGAGTTGCAAAAATACAACATATACTTTAAAATTTAATGCCTCTTTACAAAACTATAACAGTTAATGCTGCAACTAAGGTACTCATCTGGAAGATAGAAGAGTCTTTTGATGCTCTTTTAAAAAACATAGAATTAACTACTGAAAATACAGACCGACTTAATAAAATGAAAAGTGTCCTCCATCAAAAAGGGTTCTTGAGTATTCGGCATTTATTAGCCATAGAAGGATATACCGATTATGATTTGTTTTATGATGCCAATGGAAAACCTCATTTGAAAGATGGTTTATACGTTTCAATCACCCATTCTTTCATTTTCTCCGCCATTATATTGAGCGATATTAAAGTAGGCATCGATGTGGAAAAAAAGAGAGATAAAATACTTCGAATTGCTCATAAATTCACGACGGTCAAGGAATTAAGCAAATTATCGTTAACCACTAAAATAAGAAAATTAACTGCCATTTGGTGCGCAAAGGAATCTTTGTATAAAGGTTTTAATAGTGCAGGATTATCATTTCTTAATCATATTCATATTGAAGATTTTGGGTTAGATCAAAACGAAACAACCGCAATTGCAGATTTTAATAACAAAACAGAGTCCTATCATGTTCGGTTTAGTGAATTTGAGGGTTTCACTTGTGCCTATGCACTTATAAATAATAAAAATTGATGAATCAAGTTTTTAACGTACTATTTGATCAGTATTCAACTTATAATAGTTTCGATATTATCTTAGAAATCATAGCCGTATTTTTTGGGTTTTTATCAGTTTGGTTTTCAAAACAAAATAAAATATGGGTGTTTCCTACAGGGATGATTAGTACCAGTATTTTTGTTTATTTACTATTTGAATGGGATCTCCTAGGAGATATGATGATCAATGGATATTATTTTATCATGAGTGTTTATGGGTGGTATGTATGGACGCGTAAGATTGATGATACGCAGGTTACTCCGATCTCAAAAATAAATTCTAGAGAAAAAAAAATTAGTATAACTATATTTTTTGCAACTTTGCTTTTTGTTTTTGCCATTTATAAAACATTTGATAAATGGACTAGTTGGGTAGCATACGCAGATACCATTACTACAGCGATATTTTTTGTGGGGATGTGGTTAATGGCAAAAAGAAAAATTGAAAATTGGATCTTTTGGATTATTGGAGATATTATTTCTGTTCCCCTATACCTATATAAGGGTTTTACATTTACAAGTTTTCAATATTTAGGATTTACATTTATCGCCATTTTTGGTTATTTAGCATGGAAGAAAAACTTAAACAAACAGATTCAAACTGTATAAAAGTGGTATTATTTGGTCCAGAATCTACTGGAAAGACGACTCTAGCAAAACAAATTGCACGTTATTATAATTCGGTTTGGGTTCCTGAATATGCTAGAGAATATCTTCAAAAAAAATGGAATAATGAACGTAAAACTTGTGAGCAATCTGACCTTCTGCCCATTGCTATAGGGCAGATGGAAATTGAAAATAGATCTGCAAAAAAAACGGATTCTGTACTCGTATGTGATACAGACTTACTCGAAACAAAAGTATATTCGGAAGAATATTATGATGGAGATTGCGATCCTCATTTAAACAAATATGCAATTGAAAACAATTATGATTTATATTTATTAACTTATATTGATACTCCCTGGGAAGCAGACGATTTGAGAGATAAACCAGAGGAAAGACTAGAAATGTTTCAATCTTTTGAAAAAGCATTAAAAGATTATAAGAGACCTTATATTCTTTTAAAAGGAGACAAAAAAGAACGGCTTGAAAAGGCAGTTAAATACATTGATAAATTATTAAATAAAGAAAAGTGAGTTTATCAAAAGCAGATATTGAGCAATTCAGAAAACATGGGTTAACTCCAGAAAATATTCATCAACAGCTGAAAATTTTTTCTGAAGGAATACCTTTTGTAAAGATTGTTAAGGCAGGATCTATTGGTAATGGTATTGAATCAATAAGCGAAGTCGACCAAAATAGACTTGTAGAATTTTACGAATTAAATAATCAAAAAAAAGAAATTGTAAAGTTTGTTCCTGCCTCTGGAGCCGCCACAAGAATGTTTCAATTTTTGTTTATGTTTTTAAATGAATTCAACCCAAACGAGACGTCATTTGAAAATTATATCAACAAGAAAGAAAATAAACTCCTCGAAACTTTTATTAAATCGTTAAAGGACTTTGCTTTTTTTAGTAGTGTTCAGAAAAAAACAAAAGAACTATATCCTGACTTCGAAAAAGCTTCCGAAGGAGCAGGAACATATTTATTGATAAAAACAATGTTGGATGACAAGGGTTTAAATTTCCGAAACTTACCAAAAGGGCTGATTCCTTTTCATAAATACGAAACCCACACTACAACCGCTTTCGAAGAACATTTATACGAGTCTGTCTACTATGCCTCTGTAAATAATAATGTTAAGTTACATTTTACGATTGCCAAAAAACACCTTTCTTTCTTTGAAAAAGAATTAGATGTAATTAAAAATAGAGTTTTAAAAAAAACAAAAACTAAATTCCATGTATCCTACTCATATCAAAAAAAAGAAACAGATACCATAGCGGTAAATAGCGACAATACGGTATTTAAAAATGCTAAAAACGAATGCGTTTTTAGGCCTTCAGGACACGGAGCTTTAATTGAAAATTTAAATGATCTTGATGCAGATATTGTTTTTATTAAAAATATCGACAATGTTGTTGCAGAGAACTATGTAGATGAAGTTGCCCATCATAAAAAAGTATTGGGAGGAAAATTATTGTGGATACAAAAGAAAGTTTTTTCATATTTGGTGATGATAGATAAAAAAGACACTTCGCCTGAGAAAATCCATGAAATAAAAAACTTCCTTCGGGATGAATTAAATATTAGAGAGTCAATAATGACCGCTGCTGCTATAAAAAATATATTAAACAGACCCATTAGAGTTTGCGGGGTAGTCAAAAATACAGGGGCTCCAGGTGGAGGCCCTTTTTGGGTACAAAATAAAAATTCGCTCCCAACACTTCAAATAGTAGAAATGTCTCAAATTGATTCAAATAATTCAGACCACCAAACTTTTGTTAACAATGCTACTCACTTCAATCCTGTGGATCTTGTTTGTGGTCTTAAAAATTATAAGGGTCAAAAATTTGATTTATTAAAATTTGTTGACTCTAAATCAGGAATTATTACTGATAAATCGCAAGATGGAAGATCGTTAAAGGCTTTAGAATTACCAGGACTTTGGAACGGTTCTATGGCCTATTGGAATTCAGCTTTTGTTGAGGTCCCGTTGAAAACTTTTAACCCTGTAAAAACCGTAAATGATTTGCTTCACGAAGCACATCGCCCTTCATAGTAAAAATGAATGCTCTCAAATGGATATTGAAACCCTTATTCAGGAAATTAATTTTAAAACTGCAAAAAGTAGTGGTCCCGGAGGGCAACATGTCAATAAAACATCCTCTAAAGTATTCGCTAGTTTTCATATTCAAAATTCAAAAGGTTTAAATGATGACGAGAAAGAATTACTTAGTACAAAACTTTTAAAAAAAATATCTTTGGGAGGCTATATTACTCTTTCTAGTGGTAATTCAAGGAGTCAACATCAAAATAAAAGTATCGTAATTGATCGATTAATTAAATTGATAAAATTAAGTTTAGCACGAAGTAAACCCAGAAAAAAAACAAAACCATCCAAAGCGTCAATTGAAAAACGATTGCAACAAAAAAAGAAAATTACCCTAAAAAAAATAAACAGAAAATCACCCAGAATAGATTAATTGTTTATTTTTGTAACTCATCTCAAGGGGTGCTTTAAAAAGCTGAGATTATACCCATAGAACCTAGAACAGGTAATGCTGTTTAGGAAAATTGAAAGAAAGTCTTTCGCAATACATAACAAAAAATAATTACCTCTATTATTTAATTTATTTTTTATTATGAAAAAATTAATTATTTCCGCATTTTGTTGTTTACTATATGTAAGTAGCTATGCACAACAAACCGTAACCGATTCAACTAAAGTGGAGACCTTAGATGAGGTTTTAATTAAATCTGTAAGAGTAGATGCAGATTCACCAATTACCCACTCTAATGTTGACAAGGAAGAAATTAAAAAAAGAAATTTAGGGCAAGACATTCCAGTCTTACTTAATTATTTGCCTTCTGTAGTAACAACTACCGATGCAGGAGCAGGTGTAGGTTATACCTATATACGTGTTAGAGGTAGTGATGCCTCAAGGGTTAACATTACGATTAATGGAATTCCGTATAACGATGCCGAAAGCCAAGGTACCTTTTGGGTAAATATGCCAGACTTTGCTTCTTCTATTGAAAACTTACAATTACAAAGAGGAGTAGGAACATCTACCAATGGTTCTGGTGCTTTTGGAGCAAGCTTAAATATTTTGAGCGATGCTGTATCAAAAGAAACCTATGGAGAAATAGGTACTTCATTTGGATCGTATAATACCCAAAGGTATAATGTAAAATTTAGTACAGGACTTTTAAACGATCATGTAGAACTTTCGGGTCGATTGTCTAAAATTGAATCTGATGGTTATATCGATAGAGCATCATCCGATTTAAAATCCTATTTTTTGCAAGGTGCTTATGTAGATGAAACAACCCTGATAAAAGCCTTAGCTTTTGGAGGAAAAGAAGTTACTTATCAAGCTTGGAATGGTATAGATGCAGAGACTCTAGAAAATGATAGAACCTTTAACCCATCAGGAATGTATACCGATAATGAAGGGAATGTGAAATTTTATGATAATGAAGTAGATAATTATAATCAAGACCATTACCAATTGCATTGGAATCAAAAATACATCAATAATTGGTCTACCAATTTAGGTCTAAATTATACCTATGGTAGAGGATATTTTGAGCAGTACAAAGAAGATGAAGATTTCGAGTTCTATAATTTAGAGCCAATCGAGATTGGTGCTGAAACAATTAATACAACAGACCTAATTCGTCGTAGATGGTTAGATAATGACTTTTACGTTGTGAATGCATCGGTGAATTATAAAAAAGACGAACTAGATATTACCGGAGGTGCTTTTTACAGTCATTACGATGGAGATCATTTTGGAGAAATAATCTGGGCAGAATACGCTAGTGATTCAGAAATTCGTGATCGTTATTATGAAGGAAATGGAACCAAAAACGAATTCACACTGTTTGCTAAAGCTACCTATAAAATAAATGATGCTTGGAGTGTGTATGGAGATTTGCAAGAGCGATTTGTTACTTATAAAACAACTGGACTAACCTCTGATAAAGTACCTTTAGAAGTAGACGAAAATTATAGCTTTTTCAATCCTAAGGCAGGACTTTCGTATACAGTAAATGAAAAAAACCAGTTATATGCATCCTATGGTAGAGCTCACAGAGAACCTAGAAGAAGTGATTTTGAAAATGGAGTAAGCGATCCAGAAAAACTAGACGATTATGAGTTAGGATGGCGTTTTACTTCAAACAAAGCAAAAGTGAATACTAACTTCTATTATATGGGGTATAAAGATCAATTGGTATTAACAGGTGCGATAGATGATGTTGGGGCACCAATTAGAGAAACGAGTGGTGAAAGCTACCGATTAGGTATTGAAATAGATGCCGAAATCCCCATATTTAAGAATTTGAGTGTTCTACCAAACATTGCAATAAGTTCGAATAAAAACAAAGATTTTGTTGCTTCTAGAGATGGTGAGTTGGTAAACTTTGGTACTACTAATATTTCATTTTCACCTAATTTAGTAGCTGGAAATATCATAAACTATTCTCCAGTTAAAAATCTTCAATTAGCCTTTTTATCTAAATATGTTGGTGAACAATATATGGGAAATCTGGATAGTGAAACTTCAAAATTAGATGCCTATTTTGTAAACGATTTTAATGTTTCTTATACGATTGAAAACATTCTATTTTTAAGAGAAATAGTGGTAACAGGACTTGTAAATAATATTTTTAATATAAAATACGTATCAAATGGATATTATTATACGTATGATGATACTTGGACAGATCCAACCACCACCACCATTGAGGGTACAGGGTATTATCCTCAGGCAACTATAAATTTTTTAATAGGAGCTACTGTAAAGTTTTAATTTAATTGAAGATATTGACAACATCTCCATTGCGCTCAGTTCGATATTGTAACATAGGGTACTTATCGTTATTTTGTGGGGTAAATTGTCCGGTTACGATATCATAACTGTTACCGTCATCACACAAGCAGGATGCGATAATACCTTCTACACTCATTCGAGAGCAGGGATTGGGAATGTGGTTGGGGTCGCTCAATTCTGAAGCAGTATATTGATTTTCTGTCACACAGTAAATGACAATTCCTTTGATACCCTGATTCGTATAAATAATTGAATTACCTGGAAATTTTAATGCGTTGTATTCTGGTAAATTTAAATTTAAACTGATGTTTACAGGAGGAATCGCCAAATAGGGATTTTGATTTTGACTATTATCATCATTATTGCTGCATGAAACTAGACTTAAAACCATTAGTAAAGCAACTATTTTTTTTTTCATTTTTATTTGATTAAAAGGTAAAAGTACAACAAAAACTAACTGATATTTTATTTTTTAGTATCTTTGTATATTACAATCCCATCTCGTGTGGGATTTTTTTATTACTGTGAAAGATGACAGAAAAAACAAAAAGGAACACGGTAAAAAATCATTAAAATGAAGAATTATGAGTAAAATTTCATACTATACCGCAGAAGGATTAAAAAAATTAAGAGACGAATTAAATCAATTAAAAGACGTAGAACGGCCCAAAGCATCTCAAGCAATAGCTGAGGCCAGAGATAAGGGGGATCTAAGTGAAAATGCAGAATACGATGCTGCAAAAGAAGCGCAAGGAATGCTAGAAATGCATATTTCTAAACTAGAAGCAACCCTATCTACTGCTAGAATTATTGACGAATCACAATTAGATACTTCAAAAGCCTTGATCCACTCTACCGTAAAAATTAAAAATACCACCAATGGAATGGAGATGACCTACAAGTTGGTTGCGCAAAGTGAAGCCGATTTAGCTGCAGGAAAAATATCAGTAGATTCTCCTATAGGAAAAGGCTTACTGGGGAAAAAAGTTGGTGATGTAGCTGAGGTAGTTGTTCCAAATGGAACAATGAAGTTTGATGTATTAGAAATAACTAGAGTATAAGATTTGAAATCGATTTTTACAAAAATAATCAAAGGCGAAATTCCCTGCTATAAAGTAGCTGAGACCGATGATTTTTTTGCTTTTTTGGATATCAACCCCAATACAAAAGGTCATACACTCTGTGTTCCAAAAAAAGAAGTTGATCGCTTGCTAGATTTAGACGAGAAAACGTATAATGGCTTGATGAATTTTTCGAGAAAGGTTGGTTTGGCTTTAGAAAAAACAATAGAATGCAATCGTGTTGGATTATCGGTTATTGGTCTTGAAGTTCCGCATGTTCATGTTCATTTAATTCCCATGAATCATTTAAAGGACATGTCTTTTACGTCCAAAATAGTAATGAATGATGAGGAATTTATCAGTCTAGCAAAAAAAATACAAATCAACTTTAAAGGCTTATAAAGAGTCTACTTCTTTTAAGTATAACATAATTTCCATAGTGGTACCTTCATCAACACTGCTTTTCAAGACTCTTATTTTCCCTTTATGATACCCTTCAATAATTCTTTTTGCTAGGGAAAGCCCCAAGCCCCAACCTCTTTTTTTAGAGGTTACTCCTGGCGAAAAAATGGTGTTAAAATCCTTTTTTGAGATTCCTTTTCCCGTATCGGATATTCTTATAAAAGCAGATTTTAAATTGCTGGTAATAGAGATATGAATATCTCCTTTCCCTTTCATTGCATCTATTCCATTTTTTACAATATTTTCGATGGTCCAGCTATACAATTGAGGATTTAAATTAACAGTTAAAGGGATGTTTGGAAGATCAATAGAGAAGTTAATTAGTTTAGAGGAACGTCGTTGAAGATAATCAAATGAAGTTTTAGTTTCTTTAACGACATCAGTTATTTTCATTGTAGGGACAGAACCAACTTTAGAAAAACGATCGGTAATCGTTTTTAATCGTTCAATATCTTTTTCCATTTCAAGAATGTATGATGGGTCTACATTTTCAGATTTTAATATCTCAGTCCATCCCACTAATGATGAAAGCGGAGTCCCAATTTGATGAGCTGTTTCTTTCGCCATTCCTGCCCAGAGTTTGTTTTGTTCGGAGGCTCTTGCTGTTCTGAAAAAGAAATAAATAGCAAAAAAGAAAAGCAGCATTATAAAAATGAGTGCAATAGGATAATATTTAATTTTGTTGATCAGTGGAGAATTTCCAAAATAGATAATTTGTAATAATTCTTCATTGTAATAGACCTCTATAGGTTTATATTCCTCAGTAAAACGGTTGATAAGTTTCTCTCTTTTTTCAGGGGTATTAATTTCATTTTTAGAAATATTTCTGTGGATATAAGTTTCCTCTTTTGGGCTATATGATATCATTGGAGTCGTTGTATTACTCTGTAATACTTCGAGTGATGTTTCGCTAAAACTTAACTTTAACTGATCACTTTTCTTGATATCTTCTTGAGCAGTTGCCCATATTTCCATTTTTATTCGTTCATTTTCTTTTAAAATTTTAAAAAATGAAAATGTATTCCATATGATTAAGAATATAATTCCAACAGAGGAAATAAATAATAGCCAACGGTTAAACGAGTTATTTTTTAGCATGCTAATTTTAGTATAGATTTTATCAATGCTTAGAGTAAATATAAAGTAAATATGTTGATATTATTGTATAAACATATTTTTACACAAGATAGTGTTTCAATATATTTGCTGTGATGTTATCAATTTTACCTCAAGAAGTTAGTACTGGCAAATTGCATGGTTATTTATTAAGTGCCGTTTCTCCTCGCCCAATTGCTTTTGCAAGCACTGTGGATGGAGTAGGGAATGTTAATTTATCACCTTTTAGTTTTTTTAATGTATTTAGTGCGAATCCACCAATTTTAGTTTTTTCACCAGCAAGAAGAGTAAGAGATAATACTACAAAACATACCTTAGAAAATATTTTAATTACCAAAGAAGTGGTAATTAATATCGTAAATTACGATATGGTTCAACAAATGTCATTATCCTCTACCGAATATCCTGACGGCGTCAATGAATTTATAAAATCAGGACTAACTGAGGTTGCTTCAGATATTGTAAAACCGCCACGGGTACAAGAAGCACCTGTTCAGTTTGAGTGTAAGGTAAATGATGTTATTGCTTTAGGAAATCAAGGAGGTGCGGGAAACTTAGTCATCGCAGAAGTTGTAAAATTACACATAAAAGAAACTGTTTTAGATACAGATGGAAAGATAGATGCAAATAAAATAGATGCTGTAGCCAGAATGGGGGGAAATTGGTATAACCGTTCTAGGGAAGGAATGTTTGAAGTAATCAAGCCTATAAAAACAAGAGGTATAGGAGTAGATGCGCTTCCAAAATCAATAAAAAATAGTAAAATACTCTCGGGAAATGATCTAGGAGTTCTAGGGAATTCTGAAAAAATCCCCACTTCAAGTGAAGTCAAAGAATATCTTAACTTAGAGGCTGAAAAATCTGTTGATATTCAAACAAGCAATAAAGAAAATATACAAAAGCAAGCACAAAACATGTTACAAAAAGGGAATGTTTTAGAGGCGTTTAAATTGCTTTTAGCAATCGATTTAATGAATATAAAGTAACTAATAATATAAATTAAGATGGAAGTACAAGGAAAAATCAAATTAATTGGTGAAACGCAAGAATTTGGCAGTAACGGTTTTAGAAAAAGAGAAGTTGTAGTAACTACAGCAGAACAATATCCACAATCTATTATGGTTGAGTTTGTTCAAGACAAAACAGACTTACTAAATAACTTTTCAGTTGGACAAGATGTTAAAATCAGTATCAACTTAAGAGGAAGAGAATGGACAAATCCACAAGGAGAGGTTAAATATTTTAATTCCATACAGGGTTGGAGAATAGAAAATCTGGCAACTGCTGGTTCACCAGATATGCCACCAATGCCCCCTGAGGAAGTTTTTCAAGCCGCAGATACTATAAAAACAGAGGCAGAAGACGATCTTCCTTTTTAAATAAAAAATTTCTATAAATGAAAAACCTAAAGTTTATTATTTCATATTCTTTAGGTTTTTTTATTCTAATATAATTTGCAGGAATTATCTAAATCTATTTGGTTTCCAAATCATGACGAATCTAACAAAGATGGATTAATCGCTGTTGGAGGAGATCTTTCAGTCGAGAGACTTATGCATGCATACCATTTAGGAATTTTTCCATGGTTTAATGAAGGTCAACCGCTATTTTGGTGGAGTCCAGATCCCCGGATGATTTTATTACCAGAAAGCTTTAAAGTTTCAAAAAGTTTAAAAAAAACAATCCTCAGTAATAAGTATAAAATAACATTGAACACCTCCTTTGAAGAGGTTATAAATTGTTGCTCTAAAATTAAAAGAAAAGGACAGCAAGGTACTTGGATAACAAATAATATGATAACCGCTTACCTTCAACTTCACAAAAAAGGACATGCCCAATCTGTTGAGGTATGGTCAGACAATCAATTAGTTGGAGGACTTTATGGAATTGATTTAAAAGAAAAAAAAATATTTTGCGGTGAAAGTATGTTCAGTAAAAAAAATAATGCTTCAAAAATTGCTTTTTATTATTTAGTAAAAAAACTAAAAACAGAAAATTATAGACTGATTGACTGCCAAATGTATACGTCGCATTTAGAAAGTCTCGGGGCTCAAGAAATACCTAGACATGAATTTTTAAAATACTTAAAATAATACCTGTTAGATTGCTATCTTCGTTACTTAAAAACAAAAAATGAAAAATTTAGCTCTTAAATCATATTCATTCCTCCTTGTATTTTTTTCTGTTTTTTACCTTACAGCACAAGAAGAACTCCCAAAAGGATTAACGGAGATAGAGAGAGAACTACTACCTCAATTCCAATTCAATAGTCACCGAGTTATTTCAGATCCCCCAGAAGGCCCTGTTAGAGCTGCAGCAGAATGGGAAGAAGTGGAGTACTTAGTAATACGATGGACCAATGCTTATCAAAATATATTACGTCAAATTGTTGAAGTTGGTATTCAAGAATGTAAAGTAATAATTACGACACAAAATGAATCCAGTGTTGTTAGTTATTTAACAAATCAAGGAGTTGATTTAACGAATGTCGAGTTTTTAAATACTGGAAGTAATAGTATTTGGATTCGTGATTACGGTGGAAACACTATTTATTCAGATGATGTGGGCGAAAGAGCACTTACCGACTGGATTTATAACCGTCCAAGACCTTTAGATGACATTATGCCAACCCAACACGCAACGATGGTAGGGATGCCCATCTATGTGACCGATACCGGAACAAATGATCTGGTAAATACCGGAGGGAACTATATGTCGGATGGGTTGGGGAATGCATTTGCTTCTAATTTAATTCTAGAAGAAAATGAACCAGGAAATCCTTACAATGTCTCTGCTAAAACAGAAGAAGAAATAGATGCCATTATGAATGCATACATGGGAATTGAAAACTATATTAAAATGGAAACCCTACCTTATGATGAGATTCATCATATCGATATGCACATGAAGCTCTTAGACGAAGAAACGATCTTAGTCAGCAGGTATCCGGAGGGAGTTGCAGATGGTCCACAAATTGAGGAAAATATTGATTACGTATTAAGTAATTTTCTATCCCCATTTGGCACACCATACCAAATAAAGTGGATTGATGCTCCGCCAAGTACCTCAGGAAGCTACCCTGATACGGGAGGGTATTATCGTACTTTTAGTAATGCTGTTTTTGTAAATAAATCGATTATAGTTCCAACGTACCGGCCTGAAGTAGACGAGCCAGCCCTCGACTATCTGAGAGAATTATTGCCGGGATACAATGTAGTAGGAATTGATGTAGATAATACTAACGAACCTCTTATAGCAAGTTTAGGAGCCATACATTGTATCACTCACACGATTGGGGTAGACGAACCTCTTTGGATAGTTCATCAACCAATTAATGAAGTGCCTACAAGCAATACTAACGTGTCTATAACTGCTATGATAAAACATGTTTCTGGAATTAATAATGCTACTGTTTATTGGAGAGAAGGAGGAGAATCAGAATTTAATCAGTTATCAATGACGATAATAAATGATGATAATTGGTCGGCAGATTTATTGACACCATCTGGTTCGGAGAATATTGAATATTTCATTGAGGCTGAAGCAAATTCAGGAAAATTGTTAGCAAGACCTTTGGTAGCGCCTGAAGGGTTTTGGACTTTTACAGTTGCCAATCTTTCCAACGAAGAATGGGCTGACAATAATATTTCAGCACCTTATCCAAATCCAACTAGCGAAGGAGTGACTTTTCAATTAAATCAGATTGAAGGAGCAGTGGAGGTTTCGATCTATAATATTTTAGGACAAAAATTGAGTACTACCAACATAGTTGAGGCTAATGGAATATTAACACTTGCATTAAATAAAGAATGGAAAGGAACGCTATTAGTAACTTTTGAAGGCGATTTTGGAAGGGTAACAAAAAAAGTAATTAAACTTTAAAACGAAGCGTTCTGGCAATATTTTAAACTTCTAGATATCTAAAACAACTTTCTAAATGGTCGTTAACCATCCCTGAAGCTTGCATAAAAGCATAGATAATGGTTGGTCCCACAAATTTAAAACCTCTATTTTTTAAATCCTTACTTATAGACTCACTCAACGATGTTTTTACCGGATATTCTGATGTTGTTTGGAAATTATTTTTTATGGAATTTTCATTGATAAATCCCCAAATATATTTTCTAAAACTGCCAAATTCATTTTGAATTTTTAAAAAATATTTTGCATTAGTAATAACAGCATTTATTTTTAATTTATTTCTAATAATACCACAATCTCGAAGTAAACTTTTTATTTTTTTTTCATCGTAAAAGGCTATTTTACAATAATCAAAACGATCAAAAGCATTTCTAAAGTTTTCTCTTTTTTTAAGGACAGTAATCCAGCTCAAACCTGCTTGAAAGGTTTCTAAAATTAAACACTCAAACAATGCCTGGTCGTCATATAATGGAACTCCCCATTCCTCATCATGATATCGAATATATAAGGGATCATTTCCACACCAAGAACACCTTTTTTTCATAAAAATTTATTAACTTTTGATAAGCTTCTCAACTTCAAAAATATCTATAGCATCTTCAACTCTAAATTCACCAATTTTTGTTCTTCTTAGACTTGAAAGATAAGCACCATTATTTAATGACCTTCCAAAATCATGAGCCAGCGACCGGATATAGGTTCCTTTTCCACAAACAATTCTAAATTCTACACATGGAAGTTCAATTTTAGTAATTTGAAACTCTTTGATAGTCACAGGTCTTGAAGGAATATCAATTTTCGATCCCTCTCTAGCATATTCATAAAGTCGTTTTCCATTTTTTTTTAGTGCTGAAAAAATAGGTGGTTGTTGGTGTATTTCACCAAGGAATTGTTGGGTGTTTTTTAAAATATCCTCCTGAGAAATTTCTGAAATATCGAATTTTTGATCTATTTCCGACTCTAAATCGTAGCTTGGTGTGGTAGCTCCTAGAGTGAAGGTACCTTTATATTCTTTTACTTGTGCTTGATAAGTCTCTATTTTTTTTGTGTACTTACCCGTACACAAAATTAGTAAACCGGTAGCTAAAGGATCAAGTGTTCCAGCGTGGCCAACTTTAATTTTTTTAATATTGAACTGTTGTTTGATGAGCCATCTAATTTTGTTGACTACTTGAAAAGAAGTCCAGTTTAAGGGCTTGTCAACCAATAAAACCCTTCCTTCTTTATATGATTCTAATGTTTCCATTTTTAATTAAAAAAACTAACTCCAATAGCTATAATACCTATTATAACGCAATAAATTGAGAAATAAATAAGCTTGCTTTGTTTTACTAATTTAATCATCCAGGTACAAGCGATTAAGCCACTAATAAAAGCAGCCATAAAACCTAGGCTCAAGGATGTGAAATCAATAGATTCAGAAAAGATATCACCTCCTAAAAAATCTTTTGCGATTTTTCCAAAAATCAGTGGAACGACCATTAAAAATGAAAAACGTGCTGCGTTACTTTTATCATTGCCTAATAATACCGAAGTAGATATAGTAGCTCCACTCCTGGAAATGCCTGGAAGCATTGCAACGGCTTGAGAAATCCCAATAATAAAAGCATTTGCATAAGAAACTTTTTTCCCTGTTTTTTTTGAGCGATCTGCCAACCAAAGTAACAACGCAGTTATGATTAGCATTGCTCCAACAAATGCAATATTACTACCAAAAAAAGCTTCTAATTGTGTTTCAAACAGCAGACCAATTAAAACAGCTGGAAACATAGAGATAATTATTTTTACTAAAAACCGAGTTTCACTGTTCCACTTAAATTTAAACAATCCACTAACGATTTCTACGATGTCTTTCCTAAAAATGACCATGGTACTTAAAGCTGTTGCAAAATGAAGTACTACGGTGAATAATAAACCATCTTCAGGCACAGAATTGTCTCCTAAAATAGCTTTTCCAAGCTCGAGATGACCACTTGATGATACTGGAAGAAATTCAGTAAATCCCTGAATAATACCAAGAATGACAGCGTCAAAACTATCCATTTACGAATCTTTATTTGGGTTTAATAAAATAGCATATATTTCGATAGCAAAACCTGTAAGAATTAGTGTTGGTGCTAAACGAATACGTCTCCAGTTATAAATTTCTGGATTAAAAATATTTGGGTCGTCACTTCCACCTCCTGCCATCAGGATAAATCCAAAAGCAATAAATGCAATGCCAATAACCATAAATTTATAATTTTTCTTTCGAAATATAAATTCACCACTTTTTTTGATTTGCTCTTTTCTCTTTTTTTCTCCCATTGGAACCAGTATTTAAATACTTAATATGATGATTTTAAATGAATTTAATTTTATGAATATTCTTATTTATTTTAAATCGCAATTTAGCTTTTTAATTTCTAATCGCCTCGCGACTTTTTGATGATTTTATAGAGTACTAATAATACAATTCGTCTGATCTTAAGTTTAAAAATCGTTGCGTGGCAAAATAGGTGCTCACCCAAGAAATAAATATTCCCATGATGAATATGAAACTAAATAACACAATAAGCATAGGTTTGCCCTCTAATAACTCTAGCTCTTTAAATGTTTCATTTAAATAAAACAAAACGATTCCCATGCCAACCATGGCAATAATTGCTCCAATAACGCCTAATCGAACGCTTCTCCATATAAAAGGGCGCCTGATAAAGGATTTAGTTGCTCCAACCATTTGCATCGTTTTTATAGTAAATCGCTTCGCGTAAACTGAAAGGCGAATAGAACTGTTGATTAATAACACAGCAATAAGTAAGAAAATACTGCTGATTACCAACACCCAAAAACTAATTTTTTTTACATTTTCAGATAACTTAGCAATTAATGGTTTGTCGTAAACTACATCATCTACAAATTTTTTATTTTTAATTTCTGAAGTGATTTCTTCTATAATTTCTGGACTCACATAATTGGCGATTAAATGTACATCAATACTATTTTGTAAAGGGTTATATCCTAAATAGTCAGTGAAGTTTTCTCCAATAGTCACACTATGTTCTTCAGCGGCTTGTTCTTTTGATACATATGCTGCAGATTTTGTGTATTCCGCTAGTGCTAAGCTCTGTTTTAATTGAGTTATCTCTACTTCTTTTGCATCGTTTTTTAGGAATATTGTAACCGCAATTTGTTCCTTAAAAAAATCTCCAACACGTTTAGAATTCAAAACTAAAAGGCCTAATAATCCCAACAAAAATAATACTAGAGAAATACTAATTACTACAGAAAAGTAAGAAGAGATTAATCTTCGTTTTTGATATTTTTCGAACGACGATGACATAAAAAATAAATTAATAAGGTAAAAATACAATTAAATTTAGGTTTGAATTTAAAAAACTGTGATTTCAAATAACAAATTACTAGTTTTTAATTTTTTGATCTTGGAATAGAAACGTTTAAGCTTTTGTCTTTCAAACAATACTCTTAAATTTGCAACTATAAATAATTTACTAAGAATGTTATTTAAAATGTGATCGAAACAAATTTTTATTCTAGCATTTTAATTTTTAAAGCATATGAGCAATTATCATTTCAACGAGATTGAAGCCAAATGGCAAAAGTTTTGGGTAGAAAACCAAACCTTTAAAGCAGAAAACCAAAGCGATAAACCTAAATATTATGTTTTAGATATGTTTCCTTATCCGTCAGGAGCTGGATTGCATGTAGGTCATCCTTTAGGCTATATCGCTAGTGATATTTACGCTCGATATAAAAGACACCAAGGATTTAATGTACTACACCCTCAAGGCTATGATTCTTTTGGATTACCTGCCGAGCAATATGCCATACAAACGGGTCAGCATCCTGCAAGAACGACAAAACAAAATATAAGACGTTATAGAGAACAATTAGATAAGATTGGTTTTTCTTTTGATTGGAGTCGAGAAGTACAAACTTCGGATCCAGAATATTATCGTTGGACGCAATGGATTTTTATTCAATTATTTGAATCTTGGTATTGTAAACAACAGGAAAAAGCGCTTCCCATAGCTGAACTCGTCCTTATTTTTGAAAAAGAAGGCAATTTTGACGTGAACGCAAAATGCGACAATAATCAATCCTTTTTTAACGCTGAAAGCTGGAATGGTTTTTCTGAGGAAAAAAAACAAAAAGTATTGCTAAATTATCGGTTAACGTATTTGGCAGAAACTCAAGTTAATTGGTGTCCTAAATTAGGAACTGTATTAGCTAACGATGAAATTGTAAACGGAGTTTCTGAACGAGGTGGTTTTGCGGTGATAAAGAAAAAAATGACTCAATGGAGTATGCGTATTTCTGTTTTTGGGGAACGACTCTTAAGTGGATTAGACACTTTAGACTGGAGTGAATCGTTAAAAGAAACCCAACGTAATTGGATTGGGAAATCAGTTGGAGCTGCTGTTGAGTTTAGACTGCAACATGAAAAAGAAGAGATTAAAAAATTAACCATAAAGGCATTTACTACAAGACCCGACACCATTTTTGGTGTTACTTTTTTAACATTGGCTCCAGAGCATGAATTGGTTGATAAAATAACAACCATTCAGCAACGTACAGCGGTAAAAGAATATATTACATCCTCAGCAAAGAAAAGCGAACGAGAACGAATGGCAGATGTAAAAAATATAACAGGTGTTTTTACAGGAGCTTATGCAAAGCATCCATTAACCGACAAATTAATTCCTATTTGGATTGGTGATTATGTGCTAGCGGGATATGGTACAGGAGCCGTCATGGCTGTACCGTGTGGAGATCAAAGAGATTGGGATTTTGCAAGACATTTTGATATTCCAATCATCAATATATTTAAAGGGATAGATATCTCTGAACAAGCTTATACTTCAAAAGAAAATATTGTAATTTCAAATAGCGGCTTTTTAAACGGTTGTTCATACAAGAACGCTACCGATAAAGTTATTGAAGAGTTGAAGAAAAGAAATCTAGGTGCAAAAGAAATTAATTATCGTTTGCGTGACGCTGTTTTTTCTAGACAGCGTTACTGGGGCGAACCTTTTCCGGTTTATTATAGAGAAGGATTGCCACAGATGATAGATGAAAAGTTTCTGCCAATTCGTTTGCCGGAGATCGAAAAATATTTACCAACAGAATCTGGAGAACCCCCTCTTGGTCGAGCAGATAGTTGGGCATGGGATAGTTCCAAAAATAAGATTGTATCCAATAAACTAATTGATCACCATAGAACATTTCCATTAGAATTAAATACGATGCCTGGTTGGGCAGGTAGTAGTTGGTACATGTTTCGGTATATGGACGCCTTAAATAAAAATGTTTTTTCATCAAAGGAAGCGATGGATTATTGGAAAAATGTAGACCTCTACATTGGCGGGAGTGAGCATGCTACGGGTCATTTATTATACAGCCGCTTTTGGGTAAAGTTTTTAAAAGATAGAGGGTTTTTAAGCGTTGATGAACCATTTAAAAAGCTGATTAACCAAGGTATGATTTTGGGTGAAAGCGCTTATGTTCATCGAATTGAAGGAATAAATAAGTTTGTGTCTATCAGTAAAATAGGGAATTTAAAAACACAACCTATTCATGCTGATGTTTCTTTTGTTAATGCATCTAACGAATTAGATACGAAAGCATTTAAAAATTGGAGACCCGAATTCAAGGATGCTGAGTTTGTAACTGAAGATGATGGTTCCTTCAAAGTAAGTAGAGATGTTGAGAAAATGTCAAAATCAAAATACAACGTTGTAAACCCAGATGATATTTGCGAGCAATATGGGGCGGACACTTTACGGATGTATGAAATGTTCTTAGGTCCTTTAGAACAAGCTAAACCCTGGAGCACAGCTGGAATAACTGGGGTACATTCTTTCTTGAAAAAAACATGGAGGCTATTTCATTCCGGAGTAGAAGGTAGTTTTTTTGTATCTGATGAAACAGCACCAAAAAACAGTCTAAAAACATTGCATAAGACAATAAAAAAAGTAACAGAAGATATTGAAAACTTCAGTTTCAACACCTCGGTGTCTACTTTTATGATTGCTGTAAATGAATTGAGCGCTCAAAAATGCAGTTCGAAAGAAGTATTAACACCTTTATTAATACTCTTATCACCATATGCACCGCATATTTCTGAAGAACTATGGAGTAAATTAGGTCACAAAGAAAGTATATCAATAGCATCATTTCCAAAATTTGAGGAAAAGTATTTAGTGGAAGATGTTAAGAAGTATCCAATTTCTTTTAACGGAAAAATGCGGTTTACCCTTGAACTACCTTTAGATATGCCTAAAGATGAAATTGAATCTGTCGTAATGTCACATGAAAAAACGATCCATTATCTAGATGGTAGAACCCCTAAGAAAGTCATTATAGTGCCTGGAAAGATTGTAAATATAGTAGGGTAACTTTCTAGTTCTTATTACAACTTAGTAATCAAAATTAGAAGAATAAATTTTTTGCATGGAATTTGCAGTGTATTTTAGATAAATATAAATAAAATTAAGACCACAAAAAGTGGCAAGAAATATGGGTGGATATTATTTATTAGCTGGGATTATCTTTTTAGTGAGTATGTATGTGAGTAATCAACTAAAGAGTAAATTTAAAAAATACTCAAAAATTCAGCTTAGAAATGGACTGAGTGGCAAAGAGATTGCTCAAAAAATGCTGTCAGACAACGGGATTACCGATGTCCAAGTTGTTTCAGTTAAAGGTCAGTTAACAGATCATTACAATCCAGCAAACAAAACAGTTAATTTGAGCGAAACCGTTTATACACAGCGAAATGCTGCTGCTGCTGCTGTAGCTGCTCATGAGTGTGGCCATGCACTTCAACATGCTTCAGCTTATAGCTGGTTAACGCTGCGTTCACAGATAGTGCCAGTGGTAGGATTTTCAAGTAAGATATCGAATTTTGTTATCATGGCAGGGCTAATTCTAATGTATTCAGGAAGTGCCTTGGGTTCTATGTTATTTTTAACTGGAATTGTTCTTTTTAGCATGACTACGTTGTTCACATTTATAACTTTGCCAGTAGAATTTGACGCTAGTAACCGAGCGTTGTCTTGGCTAGAAAGTAGGAATATGTTAACACAAGAGGAGCATACAGGGGCAAAAGATGCATTGAAATGGGCAGCAAGAACTTATGTTGTAGCAGCTTTGGGGTCTCTAGCAACCTTACTTTATTTTATAAGTATGTTCTTAGGTAGAAAATAGATATTGATTAATTTAAATTATCAGGGTTGTACCCTAAATACTCTTTTTTCTCCTCATTAAATTGGACTCCATAGGTTTCTAATTCTTCCAAAATAGGCTTATAAACTTCTTTGTCAATTGGTCGTAATACTCCAGGAGTTGTAATTTTTTTATTTAAAATTTGTAGAGCTGCGATAGCCACTGGAAGCCCTACTGTTTTAGACATAGCAGTGTATGTTTGGTCTTCTCCAATCGTCACCATACTACTATCTATTTGGTAGTTTTTTCCATTTAATTCATAGCCAAATTTATGATACATTACAATCATATCTTTATCCTCTTTAGCTAAAGCCCACTTTTCCATTAAAATTTTTTGAAGAGCTTGAGCAGGGGTAGCGTTTTTAATTTCTAAGTATTTATTTCCATTAAATAGATCTATTTCCTTAAGTTTTTTCCATATTGAATCGTCTTGGTCTATTTTTAAACTATGTCGAAGTTTTAACTCAATTGAATCAGTTGGAGAATAAGGTAAGAATAAATTTACATATTCTCGATAAGATAATTTTTCAGAATTAGGGATGGTATAGCTGTCATCAGTCATCCCTAGTTGCACAAAAATACTCCAAGCACGGCTAAACCCTACTCGTCTGATAGTTCCCCTGTACAAAGTTAAAATATCTTTAAAGCCGTATACTTTCTGGTATTTTAAGGAATTTCGATTGGCATAAACCTCAAATTCTCCATGTCCCTTAATTTTTATTAATTCAGTACGGCGGAATAATTTATTGTAAGGGATATACTTATAAAGTCCTTCTTGTAAAAATTCGGCAGCTCCTCCTTGTCCTGCCAATACAACATTACGGGGATTCCATGTAAATTTATAATTCCATAAATTATCATCACTTTCCGGAGCAATTAATCCACCGGTAAAAGATTCAAATAACACAACGTTACCTCCTTTGCTTCTAATAGTATCAATTACCTGCATGGCACTCATGTGATCGATTCCTGGATCCACACCTATTTCATTCATAAATACCAATCCTTTATCTATAACTTCTTCATTTAAGCTTTGCATTTCATCACTTATGTAGGAAGCTGTGACCAGGTTTTTCTCAAAAGCGATACAGTCTTTTGCCACCTCTATGTGAAAACGAGCGGGTAACATAGATATAACAATGTCGGATGCTTTCACCGCTGCTTCTCGTTGTTTTTTATTAAAAACATCTAGCAAAATTCCAGTTGCATTAAGATGATTTTTAGTTAACTTTTGAGCTGATTCTATTGAGATATCTCCAATAGTGATATGTAAATTCTCAGCACTTGATTTTTCAATAAGATAGCGGATTAAAGATGTTGCTGATCTTCCTGCTCCTATAATTAATATATTTCTCATTGGATGTGTTTTCGTAAATTTGGTCTGAATTACTACAATACGAATTTACTAAATAATAAAGTTTTTTGAGATGAATGTTAATAAAAAAAATACGGTTATAGCAGCTATTCTGGGAGCTTTGACCATTGCAATAGGAGCATTTGGTACTCACGGTCTAAAAGAAATAGTTTCTGAAAAAACAATAACATCTTTTGAAATAGGGGTACGATACCAAATGTACCATGTTATTGTATTGATTATCATAGGATTTTCAACTTTAATTGACCAAAAAACTCAAAAATGGGCATCTCGTTTTTTTATTTTTGGAATCTTTTTATTCTCAGGATCGATTTATTTGATAACCTTAAAAGAGTTTTTTTCTTTCAACACTAAAATCTTCACTATCTTAACTCCGATTGGAGGTTTATTCTTGATAACAGGATGGTTGCGATTAGCCTATGGAATAATTGTGAATAAATAAAAACAAAACTTTTAATAAAAGACGGCTATTTTTAAGAGAATTCTTAATTTTGTGGACGTCAACAACAAAAAAAAGTTATGGTAAATAAAAACCAAACTATTAAAAAAATTTCGTTAGATAATTACGGAATTAAAAATGCAAAAGTTAATTATCAACTAACCCCAGAACAACTTCAAAACGAAACCATATCAAAAGGACAAGGTAAACTTGCCAGCAGTGGAGCGCTAGCTATTCACACAGGAGAATTTACGGGGAGATCACCGATGGATCGTTTTATCGTTAAAGATGACATCACCAATGAAAAAATATGGTGGGGAGATATTAATATTCCTTTTTCACCCGAAAAATTTGATAAATTGTATGCAAAAGTTGCAGCGTATCTTTCGGATAAAGAAATTTACGTAAGAGATTGCTTCGCTTGTGCTGACGACAACTATAAGTTAAATATTCGAGTCATTAATGAGTATTCCTGGTCCAACATGTTTTCTTACAATATGTTTCTGCGCCCTACAAATAATGAGTTAGAAAATTTTCAAAAAGAATGGCTTGTTGTAAATGCTCCAGGTTTTAAAGCTGATCCGCTTATAGATGGTACACGTCAACATAACTTTGCGATTTTAAATTTTACAAAAAAAATCGCCTTGATTGGTGGTACTGGATATACAGGTGAGATTAAAAAAGGAATTTTTTCTGCACTTAATTTTATTCTTCCAGTCGACAAAAATACCATGCCGATGCATTGCTCAGCAAATGTTGGTAAAAATGGGGAAACAGCAATCTTTTTCGGATTATCTGGAACTGGAAAAACAACGCTCTCAGCAGATCCAGACAGAAAATTAATTGGAGATGACGAACATGGGTGGACCTCTGAAAATACCGTTTTTAACTTTGAAGGGGGATGTTATGCAAAGGTTATTAATCTTTCTGAAGAAAATGAACCGGATATTTACAAAGCAATTAAAACTGGAGCGATTTTAGAGAATATCGTGATGGATAAGGCTGGAAATGTTGATTTTGAGGACATCTCTATTACTCAAAATACTCGTGTTAGTTATCCGATTGACCATATTGAAAATATTCAGGTTCCATCTATAGGTAAAAATCCAAAAAATATTTTCTTTTTAACTGCCGATGCTTTTGGTGTTTTACCTCCAATTTCAAAACTGACTCCAGGCCAAGCAGCTTATCACTTTATTAGTGGCTACACTGCAAAAGTTGCTGGGACAGAGGCTGGGGTTAACGAACCCTTACCGAGTTTTTCGGCTTGTTTTGGAGCTCCATTTATGCCTTTACACCCAACAAAATACGCTGAAATGCTTAGCAAAAAAATGCAAGAAGCAGGAGTATCTGTTTGGTTAGTAAATACAGGTTGGACAGGGGGTCCCTACGGAGTGGGAACTAGAATGAAGTTAAAATATACACGAGCGATGATTACCGCTGCTATTGATGGCTCTTTGGAAAAAGCCAATGCTGATAATTACCATATCCACTCAGTTTTTGGTTTGCAACAGCCAAGAACGTGTCCAAATGTCCCTACGGATGTTTTAAGCCCAAGAGCAACATGGGGAAATGACAAAGGGTATTATGAGACAGCTTACAAATTAGCGGCGTCATTTAAAGAAAACTTTAAAAAATTTGAATCCTATGCCAATGAAGAAATCATGGCTGGAGCTCCACCATTAGGGTAGAAATATTTAAATTTTAAAAGGTTATTTTTTATTTACAGTTTTAATGTATTTTTCTAAAGCCATCGTCATTGAGGGAGTCTCTGGAGTTGGCGCTTGAATATCTACACGTAATCCTTTTTCGGTGGCAGCTTTAACAGTTGTATTCCCGAACACAGCAATTCTTGTGTCATTTTGTTCAAAGTCAGGAAAATTTTCAAATAGAGATTTTATTCCACTGGGACTAAAAAAAACTAAGATGTCATAATACACATTTCTTAAATCGGAAAGGTCACTAACTACGGTATTGTAGAATGTTGCTTTTTTCCAGGTTACTCCAAGAGCGTTCATTTTTTCTGGAATATCAGCCTTTAGTTTATCTGAAGATGGAAGTAGAAATTTTTCTGTTTTGTATTTTTTTATAATTGGTGTTAATTCTGAAAAGGTTCTTTTGCCGACATAAATTTTACGCTTTCTGTATACCACGTATTTTTGCAAATAATAGGCTACTGCTTCACTTTGACAAAAATATTTCATAGCATCAGGCACCTTAAATCGCAATTCATCGGCTATTCTAAAATAATGGTCAACAGCATTTCTACTGGTTAATATGATTGCAGTAAATTTGGTAAGATCTACCTTTTGAGCACGAACACTTTTACTTGTAACCCCTTCAACATGGATAAAACTTCTGAAGTCAATTTTTACTTTTTGTCTATCAATCAAATCAAAATAAGGAGAGTTTTCCACCTTTGGCTCAGGTTGAGAAACTAGGATAGTTTTCACTTTCATACAAGACGACTTTAATTATTAACCTATTTAAACAATTACTCGGTAAAGTATTAAATAAGGCGAAATTTCAAGAGCGCAAAGATACAATAAAAAATAAAAGAAATTACTAAAAATTAGACTTCTGTAATTTTTATAATTGATAAATAAAATCAACAAATTCAACACAATAATAATCCCAGTGAACATAACTAAGACTTCCATATTGGGTTCCATGGCAAAATAAAAAATAAAATTTAAAGCAATTAAAAATAAAGAGATGAAATTTCTGTAACTAAGTTTAGTAAATATATATCTGTTAATGATAGTCTCTATGGCGAAAATGGAGCCAATTAGTTTTTCGATACTAGTTTTTACAAGAATAAAGGCAAAAGAAGCCATTGTAATTTTAATATAAACTTTAGCACTGATTTCTCCTTTCTCTACAAAAAATAAAAAGATAAATAATGACAACATAAGTATTTGAATCAAGAAAAATAGCACACTAAATGGATGTTTTAATTCCTCAAATTTACCTTTTGTTAAAAAATAATTATTTGATATTGGTAATTTTATAAAATCATCAAATCGCTTTGGGTAAACAATTTTTAAACCAGTGACGATGATTATGCATCCAATTAAAATGAATGTAATCCAATCAAACGGGTCTATGGTTCTGTAAATGTCTTGCATCTTATGAAAGAGATGATAAAGGTAGAATTTTTATAGATATTATGACGACTCATTTGTAATTTCATTCACAATAAATTGACCTAAAAAAGGTACATTTGTTAAAAATAATAAATATGTCTAACTCTTTGGTGATTATACCAACCTACAATGAAATTGAAAATATAGGGCGAATAATTCGCGATATATTTTCATTATCAAAAGAGTTTGATATTCTCATTGTAGATGACAATTCGCCTGATGGCACTTCAGCGGAGGTTCAGCTTTTGATAAATGAGTTTCCAGCTAAATTATTTTTAGAAAAAAGATTGAATAAATTAGGACTAGGGACTGCCTATATACACGGTTTTAAGTGGGCGCTCAACAAAAACTATGCATACGTTTTTGAGATGGATGCTGATTTTTCGCATAATCCTATTGATCTAATGAAGCTTTATGAAGCTTGTGATAAGAATGGCGCTAGCTTATCCATAGGATCTCGTTATAAAACTGGGGTAAATGTTGTTAATTGGCCAATGAGCAGGGTCTTGCTTTCTTGGTTAGCGTCTAAATATGTCAGATTTATAACCGGTATGAACATAGCGGATACAACAGCCGGATTTGTTTGTTATAAGAGAGAGGTTTTAGAAAAAATTAATTTAGAAAAAATTCAATTTGTCGGGTATGCTTTTCAAATAGAAATGAAGTTTAAGGCTTATCTCCATAAATTTAAAATTACAGAGGTTCCTGTTATATTTACAGATAGAACAAAGGGAGAATCAAAAATGAGTGGCGGTATCATTTCAGAAGCAATAGTTGGAGTTATTTCAATGAAATTTAAAAGTTTGTTTACCAAATACCAGATTTAATGGGGAAGATATTAATTAAGAATGCTAGGATTGTCAATGAAGGTAATATCAAAAAAAGAGATATTTTGATAGATGGTGATATCATTTTAGAAATTTCGGAGTGCATCCATATAAAATCAGCTGATATTAAAATCATTGAAGCGAACAATAAATACTTAATTCCAGGATTAATTGATGATCAGGTTCATTTTAGAGAACCAGGCCTAACCCACAAAGCTACCATAGAAACCGAATCAAAAGCAGCAGTAGCAGGAGGCATTACTTCTTTTATAGAGATGCCCAATACAGTCCCTCAATGTACGACAATAGCGAGATTAGAGGAAAAATTTTCAAACGCAAAAAATACTTCTTGGGCTAATTATAGCTTTATGTTTGGTGGAACAAATGATAATTTAAATGAAATATTAAAGGTAGATTCTAAAAATGTTGCAGGATTAAAATTGTTTTTAGGCTCGTCAACAGGAAACATGCTCGTTGATAATCCGGAAGTGATAGAAGAAATATTTAAAAAAACAGACTTGTTAATATCTGTTCATTGTGAAGATGAAAAAACCATAAGGAAAAACTTGGAAGAGTATCTTGATAAATATGGAGAAGATATTCCCATAGAAATGCATCCCAAAATTAGAAGCGAAGAAGCTTGTTATATTTCTTCTTCAAAGGCAATTGAGCTTGCAAAAAAAACAGGTGCAAGACTTCATGTGTTTCACCTTTCTACCCAGAAGGAAACAAATTTATTTTCAAACAAAAAACCACTTTCAGAGAAGAAAATTACAGCAGAAGTTTGTGTACACCACTTGTGGTTTTCAGAGGAAGACTACAAAACCAAAGGGACTCATATTAAATGGAATCCTGCGGTAAAAACTAAAAAAGATCGAGATGGTTTGTGGGAAGCTTTGTTGGACGATCGCATAGATGTTATTGCTACCGATCACGCACCTCACACTAAAGATGAAAAAAGGAACAAGTATGTACAGGCTCCATCTGGCGGACCTCTAGTTCAACACGCACTAGTTTCACTTTTAGAAATGTATCATGTTGGAAAAATATCCTTGGAAAAAATAGTAGAAAAAGCCTGTCACAATCCAGCTATATTATTTCAAATTAAAGAGCGAGGGTTTATTCGTGAGGGCTTTAAAGCAGACTTAGTATTAATTGATTTAAAGAGTCCCTGGACAGTTCATAAAGAAAACATTTTATACAAATGTCAATGGTCACCATTTGAGGGTACTACTTTTAAGTCAAAAGTTACTCATACTTTTGTTAATGGAATTTTAGTCTATGATAATTTTAAATTTCCAAATAAAAGTATTCCACAAAGATTAACGTTTAACCGCTCCTAATGAAATCAATAAAAAAATACACCTTCGCTACGGTTTTAACTAAAGTTTATTTGAGGTTAACTTTTTTGTTTTTTTTTATGATATATTTTATTTCTTGTCAAGACGTTCAAAAACCTGAAATACCTGCTAATTTAATTTCTAAAGAAGATATGGTAGGTATCCTTACAGATGTATATCTAAGTAATGCCGCAAGAAATGTCAACAATAAACTTTTAAGAAATAAAAATATTAAGCTAGACTCTGTTATTTTTATTAAGTACAAGGTAGATAGTTTGCAGTTTGCATTAAGTAATGATTATTACAGTTCAAATTTAGATATTTATCGAGAATTATTGATAAAAGTACAAGAAAAACTAAAAGTGCTGCAAACTGAAAAAGACAGTATTTACAGGGTGGTTACAAGGCAAGATTCTATAATAAACAGTTTGAAAAGAGAGGCTGTTAAAAAGGAAAAAGAAACTGGTTCAAAAAAAATCAGAGATTAAAATCCTTCCGATAATTGTCTGCAACTCGTTCTAGAGTTTTATTTATATCCCTAAATTTAAAATTAGTGGCATTTATAATTTTTGAAGAATCATAAAAAGATTTTTTGAATAAATTTCGGACCGTAGATTTTAATAATGTTCTCCTGGTTTTAAATAGTTTATTTAAAAACCAGTCAAAACTTGCAAAACTTAACATAAGTGTTTTATTAATGCATAGTCTGGGAGCTTTTTTATTTAATTTATTTGAAATTTTAGTGAGTAGTTTCTCGTATAAAATATTTTCTGCAACTAAAATGTAAGCTTGATTTTTAAGGTTACTTTTGGTTAAATAAACCATCGCTTTAACCACATCTTTTACATCAACTATTCCAATTCCACCGGGAGTATAAAATTTTAAACCTTTTGCAATGGTTCGAAAAATCCCACCACTCGCAGAGTTCCATATACCTTCCCCTATAATAACTCCAGGCTGAACAATTATTGCGTCTAAACCTTCCTGAGTGCCACGCCACACTTCCATTTGTGCCTGATGTTTTGTAATGCTATATACGCTGTTACGAACATTAGGATTAAACTCACATTCTTCGGTTATGAGAGATTCATTTTCGGATTTACCAAGCGATGCTACCGAACTTATATAACATAGTTTAGTAACTTTTTCAGATACACAATAATTAACCACATTAGCAGTTCCTTCAATATTTACTTTTTTAAGTGTTTTAAAATGTCTAGGGTTAAAACTAATGTATGCAGCACAATGGTATACATAATCTATATTTTTAAAAACAGATTCTAATGATGAAATGTCGGTAATATCCGCTAATTGCCAATCAATTTTGTTAAATAGTCTCTCTACTTCACTCGTGTAGTAAGAAAACACTCTTTTAACTGCATTTAAATCACTTTTTTCTCTATGGATAGCCCTTACTTCTTCATTATTATTAACGATTGCAAACAATAAATGTGCCCCTACTAAACCAGTACCTCCAGTAACTAAAATCATAAATCTAAGTTAAGGTTTTTTAAATTAATGTTTTATCTTAAAATATAGAAATATATCTTTGTTAAAATTTATTACTATGGAGTTGAAAAATTTTGTTGAAGAGTTAAGATGGAGAGGAATGATTCACGATGTAATGCCGGATACTGAGGCGCACCTCATGGAACAGATGCGTTCTGCTTATATTGGTTTTGATCCCACGGCAGATTCACTTCATATAGGTAATTTAGTCCCTATTATGTTGTTAGCATTCTATCAACGAAGTGGTCATAAGCCAATAGCGTTAGTAGGAGGCGCAACAGGTATGATTGGAGATCCTTCTGGAAAGTCCAATGAACGTAATTTACTGGACGAGGAAACACTTCAGCATAATCAAAAATGTGTTCACAAGCAATTAGCTCAATTTTTAGATTTTTCAGTAGAAGTAGAAAATAAGGCAATAATACTAAATAACTACAACTGGATGAAGGAGTTTTTTTTCCTGGATTTTATTCGTGATGTAGGTAAACATATTACAGTAAATTATATGATGGCTAAAGATTCAGTAAAAAGTCGTTTAACTGGAGAGGGAGCTGATGGAATGTCATTTACTGAATTTACGTACCAAATGGTTCAAGGGTATGATTTTCTTCATTTATATAAAAACCACAAGTGTACATTACAAATGGGAGGTAGTGATCAGTGGGGTAACATAACTACTGGGACTGAGTTAATACGTAGAATTGGTGGAGGAAAAGGATATGCCCTCACCTGCCCTTTAATAACTAAAACTGATGGAAGTAAATTTGGAAAAAGTGAAGGAGGAAATATTTGGCTGGACCCCAAAAGAACATCTCCCTATAAATTTTACCAATATTGGCTTAATACAGCTGATGAAGATGCTGAAAAATATATTAAAATATTTACTTTTTTAGATCAAGAGACTATTACTAATCTTATTAAAGATCATAATAAAGAACCGCATGCTCGCCTCTTACAAAAAAGATTGGCACATGAAATAACCATAACAGTTCATAATGAAGATGCTTTAATAAATGCGATCAAAGCATCCAATATGTTATTTGGAAAATCTACCGCTGAAGATCTCGTACATTTGGATACGCCTACTTTTCTGGATGTTTTTGAAGGGGTGCCGCAAGCAGAAATATCAAGATCAGAAATAGAAAAGGGAATTGATATCATTGGAGTATTGGCCGAAAAAACAGGTTTTTTAAAATCGAATAGCGAAGCGAGGAGAGCTTTAAAAGAAAACTCGGTATCTGTAAATAAATCAAAAGTTTCTGAGGGTTATAGAGTAGACTCTTCAGATTTAATTAATGAACAATTTGTTCTTTTACAAAGAGGAAAGAAAAATTATTTTATTTTAAAAATAGTATAAATTAAGATTGTATTATATATTCATTGAAGTAATCTTCAACAAAAATTCAGTTTGCTTTTTCAAGGGTGAAAGAAAATTCTGATCCGATTCCAATTTGACTTTCTACATATATTTTCTCGTTGTGAGCATCCAAAATATGCTTCACTATTGACAAACCTAAGCCGCTACCCCCTTCTGCTCTAGATCCACTTTTATCCACCCTATAAAATCGTTCAAACAATCTTGGTATTTTTTCGTTATGGATGCCTTCTCCATTATCAGTTACTCTGATTAATATTTTATTCATTATTAGATTTTCTATACTAATCTCAGTAGTACCGTTGGTTTTACCATACTTGATAGAATTTACAATTAAGTTGGACAGTACTTGTTGAATCCGGTCCCTGTCAGCTTTCACAAGGATTGGTTTTATGTATTGTTTGTCAAATGTGAATAAAATATCATTTTTTGAGGCTTTCATTTCAAGCAATTCAAAGACATTTTTTATTAATTCAATAATATTAAATTTTTCTTTATTAAGACTCAATTCGCCAACTTCAAGCTTGGTAATCATATCTAAATCTTTAACAATAAAAATTAAACGCTCTACCCCTTTATTTGCTCTTTCTAAATATTTTTTTCTTAACTTTTCATCATTTGCCGCTCCGCTAATTAACGTTTCTATATAACCTTGTACGGTAAAAAGAGGAGTTTTTAATTCATGAGAAACATTTCCAGTAAATTCTCTTCGGTACCCTTCTCTGATTTTTAAAGCTTCAATTTCTAACTTTTTGTTTCTAGCAAAAAGTTCAACTTCCTTTGTAAGAGTTTCCATATCCGTCGTTATTTTTTGAGGTCCAAGAGTCGATTTTTCAAGCAGGCTTACATCATCATATATTTTTTTGATTCTCTTAAAAATGAAATTTTCAATGCGATATTGAATGATAAAAAATGCAACAAGAAAAATGATAATGAATTCTAGACTCCAGAGCCATAAATTAAATGATTCATCAATCAAAAAATAAACGCCATTGATAACAGATAAGATAATCGAAGTAGAAATCGAGGTTATGAATGCGAATATATATGTTTTTTTAAAATTTTTATTCATTACAATTCAAACTTGTATCCAACACCTTTGATGGTTTTAATACAATCTTCCCCTATTTTTTCTCTTAATTTTCTGACATGAACATCAATAGTTCTTCCACCAACAATAACATCATTACCCCATACTTGATTTAAAATATCTCCTCTTTTAAAAACCTTGTTTGGTTTTGAGGTTAATAGTGCTAATAATTCAAATTCTTTTCGTGGTAAATTTATGACAACACCTTCTTTTGTCACCTTATATTCTTCTCTATTAATGGTTAAATTCGCCAAAGTAATTTCATCGCTTTCATTTTTTATTTCATTAGACCTTCTCAACAAAGCCTTTACTTTACTGACTAAGAGTTTGGGTTTTATGGGTTTTGTAATATAATCGTCTGCACCAGCATTGAATCCAGCAAATTGAGAATAATCTTCTCCTCTAGCAGTTAAAAAAGTAATAATGGTCTCCGTAAATTTTGGGTTGTTACGTAATGTTTCACAAGTTTCAATACCATCCATGACAGGCATCATTACATCTAAAATAATTAAATGTGGTTGGTGTTTTTCAGCTTGAAGAATTGCTTCTTTACCATTATTTGCAGTAAACACTTGGTATCCTACATTCTTTAAATTGTAGCCTACTATTTCTATGATGTCTGGTTCATCATCCACTAACAATATTTTAGTGTCTTTTTTATTCATTTTATATATATTTTTAAGTTATAAATATACTCAATTAAGGAATCGATTTTAAAGGTACTTTAATTGTTAACAATTAGGTAACATTTTAGTTTTCAAAAACCTACTAAATTTAGTAACTTTGATACTTAATCAACAAAATAAGCTTTATGAAAAAAATTACATTTATTGCGGCAATCTTTTTGAGTGCCCTTTCTTATGCGCAAATAGCAGGAACTAGCTTTGAAGAACCAGGAGTATTTACTATTCAATATGTAGACACTGGAGATGCGACCACTGCACACGACTTAGCTAGTAATGCGGACGAACCTTTCGTTAATTATACTTCAACTGGTGGAGAAATGGGCTTTAGTGCCCGCTATGAACCTTATGACGAACCTGGTGATGGCTTAACAGATGGTGATTGGGTAGGAGTTACTGCTTTTGCTGGAGATGTTGGCGCATTTTCTGACGGAGTTCAAGGATATGGTATAGGGGATCCTGATGGGAACTTCATTTTAGAATTTGATGTAGTAGAAATTTCTAATTCTCCGGATGCCTTACTTACCATGGATTATTATGTGAATGAGACTGGTTATGAAGGAGATGGAACAGAAAACGCTTCTGGCTCTGACAGGATGAGAATTTATGTAAAAGATTTAACAAACGACATTGAAATAGATATATTAAATACTGAAGGTTCAGATATCAACGATCTTGGAATAGAGGGATCTTGGATTTCTGCGTCGGTAGACTTGCCAAACAACGCTTCTGTTCAATTGGTTGTTGAGGTTAGATCTAATTCTGGATCTGAAACATTGTATCTAGATAATATTTCAATTGATGGTAGCTTAAATGTTGGCGATAATACTGAAGATATTTTTTCTGTATATCCTAACCCAGTTACCAATGGATATGTGACTATTTCTTCCCCTTCAAATGGAGAAAAAAATATTGCTGTGTATGATATTCTTGGTAAGCTAGTGATGAACACGACTATTTCTTCTGATAGATTAAATGTATCACAACTAAACTCAGGTGTTTACATGCTTAATATATCTGAAAATGGGATTTCTTCTACTAAAAAGTTAGTAATAAAGTAAGAAACCTCAACACTATAATTTAAAGCTTCTATGTACATAGAAGCTTTTTTATTTTATATATTTTTACCAAGTGAATTTAGCAAACAAAATTTTTAATATTTCAGCTGAGAAAGACTTTGAAAATCTAGCTTTAGAAATATTTCAGTACCAACACAAAGAGGTAAAAGTTTATCAACAATTTTGTAATTTATTAAAGATAAATCCAACTAATGTTAACTCTTTAAATAAAATTCCATTTTTGCCCATTCAGTTTTTTAAAAGTCATCAAATCATAGCAGACAATAAGAAACATAAAGTTGTTTTTTCAAGTAGCGGAACGACTGGAAGTATGTTAAGTAAGCATTATGTTCATGACTTACAATTATATAAAACGGGTTTTACCAAAACCTTTAATAGTTTTATGAAATCCTCAAAAGAGTTAACTATTTTAGCTTTATTACCCAATTATTTGGAACGCGAAGGATCTTCATTAGTTTTTATGGTCAATGAGCTTATAAAACAAAGTAATAACAAAAACAGTGGGTTTTACCTGAATGATTTGCCTTCTTTAATCCAAAAAATAGAATATCTAGAAAATAATAATCAAAAAACGTTACTAATTGGAGTGTCTTATGCCTTGTTGGATCTTATTGAAATAAAAAAATTTAAATTAAAAAATACCATTATAATGGAAACAGGTGGTATGAAAGGCAGAAGAAAAGAGATGATTAAAAAAGAATTACATAAAACTCTTAAAGATGGATTTGGAGTTTCATCTATCTACAGTGAATATGGCATGACCGAACTTCTATCACAAGCTTATTCTTGCGGGAATGGACTTTTTAATTGTCCTCCATGGATGAGGGTGATCACAAGGGATACCGAGGAAGCTCAGTCATTAATTTTAAATAAAACAGGAGGGATTAATATTATTGATTTAGCAAATATTTATTCTTGTTCGTTTATTGCAACACAAGATTTAGGAAAAGTTAATGAAGATGGTAGTTTTGAAATCATGGGTAGATTCGATGATAGTGATATTCGTGGTTGTAATTTAATGATTCAATAATTCATTAATTTTAAAAGTTAAAAAACAGAAATTTGGGAAGTAAAAATAAATTAAAACGGTTTAAAGAAAACGAAACGTTTTCGAATGTTATCCAACCAACAAGACAAGAAGTTTTTGATGATACTTTAAAACTCAAAGGTAATTGGAGCAACTCTTTTTTTAAAAACGGGCAACCTATAGTTTTGGAATTGGGCTGTGGAAAAGGCGAATACTCCGTTAATTTAGCCAAGATGTTTCCTGAAAAAAACTTTTTAGGAATCGATATAAAGGGTGCTCGTTTTTGGAGAGGCGCCAAAACCTCGCTAGAGGAAGAGATTGCTAATGTTGGGTTTTTAAGAACCCAAATAGAATTGGTAGATTTAATATTTGATGAAAATGAAATAGACGAAATATGGATTACTTTTCCCGACCCTCAAATTAAATATAAACGTACAAAGCATCGTATGACGAATCCTGAATTTTTGAAAAAGTATAAAAAAATACTTAAACCAAAAGGGGTGGTTCATTTAAAAACGGATAGCGAATATATGCATGGATACACGCTGGGTTTATTGGAAGGTTTGGGCTTAAAGATTGAGTACGCACATCATGATATATATGGAACAACAAACGCTCCTGAAGAAGTAACTGGAATCCAAACCTATTATGAAAGCCAATATTTAGCCAAACAAAAAAAAATAACGTACCTCCGATTTAATTTTTCTTAAATTGAAAAACAGTATCTTACCTTCGTAAATTTTTTCTATGACCACTGTTTACTATTTGTTTTTTGGAATTTTTGGTACCATAATAGCTACTTTTATTCCAGGTTTATTAAATATGTATTCGGCAAAAATAAGCAGAACACAAGGGAAGAAGAGCGCTTTTCTTTTTGCAACAGGAGTCTCAATTGCTATAGGTGTTTTAACAACAATAGCTCTCGTTTTTGCTCGTTTTCTAGATAAAAATCCAGAAGTAATTAGCATACTTCAAAAAGTAGCTCTCGGGATATTTATAAGCATTACCATCTATTTCTTTTTTATTGCAAAAGATGTAAGAAAAACACCGATTAATGAGGTTCCGTACTCAAAAAGAAATCTTTTTTTTAAAGGATTTATTTTAAGTATTATCAATTTATTGCCAATTCCTTATTGGGTGTATATTAGTATTACGTTTACTTCTTTTAATTGGTTTTCTTTTACCCAAATAAGCGTTATTTCCACTGTTATAGGCTCTGTAATAGGGGCTTTTGTTGTAATGTCGATTTATATTTGGTTTTTTAGACCTAAAAAAAATCAACGAAATGTAAATTTAAATATGAATTATTTAATTGGTGCGGCTACGGCTATTATTTCTGTTTTAACACTCCTAAAGATTATTAGAACAATGCAATGGTAAAAGAAATTGGCTTTTTTGAAAAAGTATACCGCATAGTAGAACAAATTCCGTGCGGGAGAGTCACTTCCTATGGTGCAATTGCAAAGTATTTGGGGACTCCAAAAAGTGCTAGAATGGTTGGCTGGGCGATGAATGCTTCTCATCTTAATCCGAAAGTTCCCGCTCACAGAGTGGTAAATAGAATAGGAATGTTAAGCGGTAAGCATCATTTTCAAGGAACTAATTTAATGCAGCAATTATTAGAAAGTGAGGGTATAAATGTGGTGGATCATCAAGTTCAAAATTTTGAATCATTTTTTTGGGATCCCTCTAAAGCTCTTACGCCATAGGTTTTTGTTTTTTTTAAGAAATATAAACCTCAATTACTTGTATATTTGCACTTTAGATTAAATCTAAATAAGTAGTTACATAACATAGTTTCAACAACATGTTTAAAGAAAATTAATTTAATGAAGTTTAAAAAAGAACAAATTTTAAAAGCTTTAGAAACCATTACAGTAGCTGGTGAGGGAAAGAATATGGTGGAGAGTGAAGCGGTAAAAAATGTAATGACATTTGCAGATGAAATTATTGTGGATATTGTTTTATCGACTCCAGCAATGCATGTTAAAAAAAGAGCTGAAGCCGATATCATTAAAACAATAAAAGAAAAAGTCTCAGCAGAGGCTAAAGTCTCCGTAAATATTAAAGTAGCTGCACCAGTTCAAGCTGCAAATCCAAATCTAATTAAGGGTAAAAATATTCCTGGGATCAAAAATATAGTGGCTGTTGCGTCTGGAAAAGGAGGCGTAGGAAAATCTACCATAACCGCAAATTTAGCGGTGAGTTTATCGAAACAAGGATATAAAGTTGGAATATTAGATGCCGATATTTATGGCCCTTCCATTCCTATGATGTTTGATGTGGTTAAAGAGCGTCCGTTGTCAACTTCGGTTAATGGTAGGAGTAAAATGAAGCCTGTCGAAAACTATGGTGTAAAGGTTTTGTCCATCGGGTTTTTTACAACCCCAGAGCAAGCAGTGATTTGGAGAGGCCCAATGGCTTCAAAAGCCTTGAATCAACTTATATTTGATGCCTCATGGGGAGACTTAGACTATATGCTAATTGATTTACCCCCAGGAACAGGTGATATTCACCTAAGTATCATGCAATCGATGCCAATCACCGGAGCTGTTGTAGTAAGTACCCCACAACCTGTTGCCCTCGCCGATGCCCGAAGAGGTATAGCGATGTTTCAACAAAAAAATATACAAGTTCCAGTTCTTGGTGTTATCGAGAATATGGCTTATTTTACACCTGAAGAATTACCAGATAATAAATATTATATCTTTGGTAAACAAGGTGCACAAAACTTATCAGAAGATTTAAATGTTGCATTTTTAGGAGAAATCCCACTAGTACAAAGTATACGTGAAGCCGGAGATTCAGGAAGGCCAGCGGCATTGCAAGAAGAAACCCCTTTAGCGAGGGCTTTTGAAAAAATCACAAAAAAAGTAATTGAAGAACTCAATAGTAGAAATGAAATTTTACCTCCAACAGAAGTTATTCAGATGACCAATTCGGTTGGATGCTCAACTTCAAAAAACTAGATTATGACAAGTGAATTAAAAAGTAATATTGAGAAGGCACTTGATGAAATTCGTCCATTTTTACAAAATGATGGAGGAGATATATCTTTAATCTCTATTGAAGATGAAAAAATTGTTAAGGTTCAATTAGAGGGAGCTTGTGTGGGATGTTCTGTTAATCAAATGACCCTGAAGAGCGGTGTTGAAATGACGATTAAAAAATATGCCCCTCAAATCGAAAAAGTAGTTAATGTAGACTAAATCGCCGATTTGTTATCACTTATTTAGGGTATATTATAATACTATGTCATACAGTTATTTTTGTTAAAGTACCTCGTCTATAATTTCTTGAACTACTTCTGGATTTAACAAGGTTGAAGTATCACCTAGGTGATCCGTCTCGTTGCAGGCTATTTTTCTTAAAATACGTCTCATTATTTTACCTGAACGGGTTTTCGGTAGCCCTGAAGTAAACTGAATCTTTTCTAGTTTTGCAATAGGACCAATATGTTCCGTAATTAACTGATTGATTTCCTTTCTTAAATTTTCCTGTTTACGGTCTTTTCCGGTCTCTTTTAAAATAACATAACCATACAAAGCATTGCCTTTAATATCGTCTGGAAATCCTACAATCGCTGATTCTGCTACTGCAGGATGTTCGTTAATGGCATCTTCAATTGGAGCGGTACCTAAATTATGACCTGAAACAATAATGACATCATCAACTCTTCCCGTAATTCTATAGTAACCCACGGCATCTCTTAGAGCACCATCTCCTGTAAAGTAGTAGTTCTTGTAAGTAGAAAAATAAGTTTCCTTATAGCGTTGGTGGTTACCCCATATCGTTCTTGCCATCGAGGGCCATGGATATTTAACACACAATCGACCATCTACTTGATTGTTTTTTATTTCCATTCCATTTTCATCCATCAAACAAGGTTGTATACCGGGTAATGGTAAACTTGCAAAAGTTGGAATGGTAGGAGTTACGTAAGGGATAGGTGAAATTAATATTCCCCCAGTTTCAGTTTGCCACCAAGTATCAACGATAGGGCTTTTCTTTTTACCAATATTATCATTGTACCAATGCCACGCCTCTTCATTAATTGGTTCTCCAACGGTTCCCAAAACTTTTAATGAGGATAAATTATATTGGTTTACATAGTCTAATTTTTCTTTTGCCAACGCCCTAATAGCTGTTGGTGCAGTATAAAATTGTGTTACTTCATGTTTTTCGACTATTTCCCAAAAACGGCCGTAATCAGGATAGCTAGGTACTCCTTCAAACATAACCGTTGTTGCTCCGTTCGCTAAGGGGCCATAGATAATATAACTATGACCAGTTATCCATCCAATGTCAGCGGTACACCAATAAATATCTTCTTCTTTGTAGTTAAAAACATTTTTAAAAGTGTAGGCAGTGTATACCATATAACCTGCTGTTGTATGAACCATTCCTTTTGGTTTTCCCGTTGACCCTGAGGTGTACAAAATAAACAAAGGATCTTCTGCACTCATAATTTCGGGTTCATAAGTAACGGATGCTTTATTTAAAAGGGGTTGAAGCCAACTATCACGACCTTTTAACATGGTTATATCAGAATTAATTCTTTTTACTACTAGTACAGAATTTACGCCTGGGCATTTGGTCAACGCTTCATCAACAATACCTTTTAAATCTATGGTTTTATTTCCTCTGTAGGATCCATCACTGGTTAGTACCATTTTACAACCTGAGTCATTTATTCTTGTTGACAAGGCTGTTGCGGAAAAGCCAGCAAAAACAACGGAATGAATAGCTCCTATTCGCGCACAAGCAAGTAAGGATATTGCTAATTCTGGAATCATTGGTAAATAAATACAGACTCGATCTCCTTTTTTAATTCCCTTATTTGTTAATACGTTAGCCAACCTATTTACTTGCTCATGCAATTGCTTATAGGTAATGTGTAAAGCGTCTTCGGCGGGATTGTTCGGCTCAAATATAATCGCCGTTTTATTTCCTCTAGTTCGAAGATGTCGATCAATACAATTTTCAGTAATATTTAGTTTTGCTCCATCAAACCACTTTACTTCTGGCTTTTTAAAATCCCAATCCAATACCTTATTCCACTTCTTGTACCAACTAAAATGCTCTTCTGCGATTTCTTCCCAGAATAATTCAGGCTCTCGTATAGATTTTCGATACACTTTAAAGTACTCTTCTAAATTTTTGATGTGATAACTACTCATAGATTTTTATTAAAAAATAACGTATATAAATTTACAAACTTTTTTTCAACTTAAAATAAAAAGTCCCTTCAAAACTAGTTTGAAAGGACTTTAATTATTTCTAAATTTTCAATATCTTATTTAAAGGCATTTAGCCCAGTAACATCCATTCCGGTTATTAATAAGTGGATATCATGTGTGCCTTCATATGTGATAACACTTTCTAAATTCATGGAATGACGCATTATGGAGTATTCACCTGTGATTCCCATACCACCTAACATTTGTCTGGCTTCTCGAGCAATATTAATAGCCATATCAACATTGTTTCGTTTTGCCATCGAAATTTGAGCCGTAGTTGCTTTACCCTCGTTTTTCAAAACACCCAATCGCCAAGTTAGTAACTGCGCTTTGGTAATTTCGGTAATCATCTCAGCTAATTTCTTTTGCTGTAGTTGAAATTGACCTATTGGTTTTCCAAACTGAATTCTTTCTTTACTATATCTGAGGGCTGTATCATAACAATCCATAGCAGCTCCAATAGCTCCCCACGCAATTCCATATCGAGCAGAGTCCAAACAACCAAGTGGAGCACCTAAACCAGACTTATTAGGTAAAAGATTTTCTTTAGGAACCTTAACGTTGTCAAAAATTAACTCTCCAGTTGCTGATGCACGAAGGGACCATTTATTGTGAGTTTCTGGAGTAGAAAAGCCTTCCATTCCACGCTCTACAATTAACCCATGGATTCTTCCTTCTTCATTTTTTGCCCAAACAACAGCGATGTCTGCAAAAGGTGCATTACTGATCCACATTTTTGCTCCATTTAGCAAATAATGATCCCCCATATCTTTGTAGTTCGTTACCATACCTCCTGGATTTGAGCCAAAGTCAGGTTCTGTTAATCCAAAACAGCCAACAAATTCACCCGAGGCTAGTTTTGGTAAGTATTTTGTTCGTTGTTCCTCATTACCGTATTTCCAAATAGGGTACATCACCAGAGAAGATTGAACACTTGCGGTACTTCTAACTCCACTGTCGCCACGCTCAATTTCTTGCATGATTAATCCGTATGATATTTGGTCTAGACCGGCACCTCCGTATTCCATTGGGATGTAAGGTCCAAATGCGCCAATTTCTGCTAATCCTTTTAAAATTTGATTTGGAAATTCAGCTTTCTGAGCGTATTCTTCAATAATAGGAGATACATCGCGTTTCACCCATTCTCTAGCAGCATCACGAATCAGCTTGTGTTCGTCGGTAAGTAAATCGTCTAATTGATAGTAATCAGGAGCTTCAAATAAATCAGGTTTCATAGTCTTTTTATTTAATTTTTCAAAAGTAATTAATGCTCCTCAATTTTACACTTATTCTTACGAAAAATTATATAATATTTAAGAATTAATTATTTAGATAGCTGGCGATTAATCGATGAAAATGATGAACTCCCTTTTCTCTTTTAGGAGAAAATCTTCCCGCTTTGTAAAATGAAGAATTGACTCCCTTTTGAACGCTTTCAACTATAAACTCATCTTCTCGTTCGACTTTTTCTAGATCATTTCCAGCGCCTTTATTCATTTTTTTTGGATCCCACACATAGGATAAAAAAGAAACTTTAGTTCGATTAATGTCAAGAGGCTTCACAATATTTAATGAAAGTCCCCAAGGATAAAAATTAAACATCATATTTGGGAATACCCAATAATAATAGGCTGCTACATTTTTTCCATGGTCTGGATGACCTTCCGGTAAATCAAAAACTTCAGTTGCATCGTCGGTATAACCAATTTGAAGATTGCAATGCTCATAGATTTCTGTTTTATAACTGCCATAATCAAGAACCTTATTCAGTCCTTCATGAACAAAAGGAACATGGAATCCTTCTAAGTAGTTATCGCAATAAAAAGCCCAATGCGCATGAACTAAAAAATCTTTACTACTAGAAGAGTCTAAATAAAATTCTTCAAAGGGTAAAAAACCAATCCGTTCTTTCATTTTATTAATCACTTTCGAGAATTGAAATTCTGGATTTAAGCCTGCAAATAAAAGAGGGCCCCATTTTTCAAGAGGAAATTGATGCAGGTGATCACAGGGCCTAGGAAAATTTTCTGCTTCTTCAAATTCTGGCATGTATTCAAATTCTCCATCTAAATTAAACCTTCTTCCATGGTACATACAGGTTAATTTTTTTACTTTTCCAGGTTGTAATGCAACTAAATTTCCACGATGAGTACAAACATTAGTGAAGCAATTAATTTTATCATCTTCATTTCTTACTATCAGAATTGGCTCGGTTAAAAAATTGTCTAAAAGAACTAATGGGTATACAGATTGAGGTAATGCAACTGAGTTTTCGTCTCCAATATAGTGCCATGATTTTAAAAATATTTTTTCTTTTATCTCTTTAAAAATCTGCTCATCTTTATAAAAATAAGCGGGAAGTGTTTCTGCTTTTTTAATATCAGAATCGATATAGAATTTATTGCCCATTGCTTAATTGGATTATTGTATATTCACAAATTGACTTTAAATGTAAACAATTATTTTATAATCTATTAAAAGTATATGAAATCTAAAACTCAGAAAATAGGTTTATTAACTGCTACTTCACTCGTAGTGGGTAATATGATTGGAGTTGGTATTTTTGTATTACCTGCTGTTTTATCAAATTACGGATCAGTGAGTTTATTAGGTTGGTTGTTTACCGCTACGGGAGCTTTAATTTTAGCTAAAATATTTAGTAATTTTAGTAAGATAATAGTTAGTAAAAGTGGTGGTCCTTATGTGTACTCCAAAGCAGGATTTGGAGATTTTTTAGGATTTTTAGTCGCTTGGGGCTATTGGATTGCTTGTTGGGTCAGTAATGGTGCAATTGCAATAGCGATCATAGGAGCTGCTAGTTTTTTTATACCTGAATTAGCTTCCAACTCTACTTTATCAGTATCATTAGGTTTGGCTTTAATTTGGTTTTTTACTTGGATTAATTCAAGAGGTATAAAAGAATCAGGAAAGGTTCAATTATTCACAACGATCATAAAAATAGTACCTTTATTATTTATTATTTTATTTGGATTATTTTTTTTCAAACTTGACAACTTTCCTTCTTTTAATTTAACCGGAGAAAGTAATTTTTCGTCCCTATCAGCTGTAGCCTCTCTTACACTATATGCTTTTTTGGGTATAGAGTGTGCTACAATCCCAGCTGCAGATATTCGCCATCCTGAAAAAACAGTACCTAGAGCAACTATGTTAGGTACCATAATAACTACTACATTATATATTTTGGCAACGATTATTTTATTTGGGATGTTACCCTTAGAAATTCTTCAAGAATCTCCTGCACCTTTTGCGGAGGCAGCGAAAATAATGGGGGGAGATTTTGGAGGCTATTTTGTAGCTGTAGGTGTCATTGTTTCGGGAATAGGGGTGTTAAACGGATGGATATTAATTACAGGACAAATATCAATGGCTACAGCAAAAGACGAATTGTTCCCAGATTTTTTTAAGAAAAAAAATAAAAAAGGAGCTCCAGTAAACGGATTTGTGATCGGTGGAATATTATCTTCTGTTGTGATGTCCTTAAATTATACAGAAGGATTGGTCGAGCAGTTTCAATTTATTGTACAGTTAACCGTAATAGCTACGTTACTGCCTTATTTATTCACGGCAGCGTCTTATTTACTTATTATAATTGAAAAAAAGCTTGAAACAAAAAGTTGGTTCAAATCTTTGGTGTTAGCATCATTGGGGTTTTTGTATTCATTGTGGGCTATTTATGGTTCTGGACCCGAAACAGTATATTACGGATTTCTATTATTATTAATGGGAATACCCGTGTATATTTATATGAAATGGATAACAACAAAGAAAAATAAATGAAAACCACTTATCATTCAGAATATTTAAAATTAAACACTGTTTTTATTAAATCTGCAAACAATGCATTTGTCTCTGAACACCTTCTTAAAGAGCAATGGAGAGCTCATAATTTTTTAGATCAGCCAAATTATAAAAAAGCACTAACAGAGTATGATTTATTCAAAAATGCACTCCAAAAAAATGGAGCCACTCTTTATGATTTTCCGTTTAATAAAAATGTTTCCATTGACTCAATCTATTGCCGAGATGCTTCTATTGCAACCGATTTTGGAATGATTATATGTAATATGGGTAAAGAGGCTCGAAAAAACGAACCAGGAGCTCAACTAGAGATATTTAAAAAAAATGCGATTCCTATTTTAGGGATTATTGAATCGCCAGGAACTTTGGAGGGAGGTGATGTTGCCTGGTTAGATGATAAGACATTAGCTGTTGGACATACATATCGAACTAATGAAAATGGAATTCAACAATTAAAAAGGTTGTTAGAGCCCAAAGGAATAGAGGTTGTTGTAGCTAATTTACCTCATTATAAAGGAACCTCAGATGTATTCCATTTAATGTCAATTTTAAGCCCAGTAGCTAGAGATTTAGCAGTGGTTTATTCACCATTAATGCCCATAAAATTTAGGAATGAACTCATAAAAAGAAAGATTAAATTAATCGAAGTTTCTGACGAAGAGTTCGAATCAATGGGCTGTAATGTTTTAGCAATTGCTCCCAAAGAATGTTTGATGGTGGATGGTAATCCAAAGACTCAAAAAGCTTTAATTAATGCTGGTTGTAATGTAACGATCTATAAAGGAGATAACATCAGTGTTTTGGGTGGTGGAGGCCCCACTTGCCTTACTAGACCGATGCTTAGAGAATCATAATTACATGTTTAAGTAAAAATATTTGACTAAATTTTTATACTTTTCTGTGTAATTATGTCGGGAGTTTTCAAGGATTAGTTCCTCGATATTAACTTTGGATTTAACAAATGAAAATTCAATTAAACTTCTTTTAATTTCTGAATTAATATTTCCTTTTACTCGGCAGATTTTATTTGGAAACAGATGATACTCTGATGCGATTGATATGAAATTAGTTTCTTCTTTAAAAGGAATGATTAATGTAAAAATTCCATTCGAAGAAAGTAATTTAGAAACAGCTTTGGTCAGATCTTTAAAAGACAGACTGTCTGTAAATCGAGCTTTATTTCTCGCTTTATTTTCAGATTTAAAATGATCAGTATAAAATGGGGGATTAGAAACAATTAAACTATACTTGTCATCTATCTCTTCTGCAAATTGTTGTGCAGACGTGTGATAACAAAACAATCGATCTCCCCAATCAGAAGCTTCAAAATTATCTACACATTCTTCGTAGGCATTTTCGTCTAATTCGACAGCATCGATAGTTTCTGATAAACTACGCTGTGCTAATAGTAAAGATATAATTCCAGTTCCGGCACCAATATCTAAAATAGACAGTGGTTGGTTATCTAAGGAAGTCCAAGCTCCTAAAAGCACGCCGTCGGTACCAACCTTCATAGCAGAGCGTTGCTGTTTTACTACAAACTGTTTGAATGTAAATTTCATCGAAAATAGCTATGATGTTAGAGGTAAATATCAATCAATCCCTCTGGTACGTCAAGAATTATTTTTTTTTGCTCTCGATCTACAGTTTTTATGAAATCGTCAATTAATGGAATTAAGATTTCCGAACCATCCCTGTCAATTTCAAATATAGCCTGATTGGTACTATCGTTTACTCCTTTGATAATCCCAATTTTTCCGAAAGATAAATCTTCCGCCTCGAAACCAAGTATCTCGTGGTAATAAAATTTATTACCTGTTAGTTGAGGTAAAAATTCAAGAGGTAAGTATAGTTCACATTTTAATAATGAATCAGCGTCTTCTTCATTGGCAACATCTTCAAATTTTACTCGTAAAAGTGTAGATTTATGAAGCGAGGAACGTTCAATAAAAAATGGAATCAAGCTTTTATTTTGTTCAATAAAAACCGACTCCATTTTTGTGTAGATTTCAGGATCATCTGTATCTAGCTTTACTAGTAATTCTCCTTTATAACTATATTTTTTAACAACCTTGCCTAAGTAGAAACAATCCTCCTTTTGCATTGTTAAAAATTTACTCTTCTTCTTTTGCAGTTTCTTCAGCCACTTCTTCAGTAGCTTCTTCAGTCGCTGAAACCTCAACTGCTTCATCAGTTGTTTCTTCTGCTTGGTCAGTAGCTGGAACTTCTTCTTCAACCTCCTCTAAAGGAGCAGCATCAGCTATACGCTGTTCATTTACTGCTTTCTCTGCAGCTAAAGCTTCTGCTTTCACCTTTGCCTCCGCATCATTTAATTTTGAACGCTTAGCTTCGACTTCTTTGTTTTTTCCTTCTAACCAGGCATTGAATTTTTCTTCAGCTTGTTCTTCAGTAAAAGCACCTTTTCTAACTCCTCCAGCTAAATGTTTTTTTAGCATCACACCTTTATACGACAGAATAGCTCTTGCTGTGTCTGTTGGTTGTGCTCCGTTATCTAGCCATTGTACAGCACCATCAACATCTAAGTTGATTTCTGCTGGGTTAACATTAGGGTTGTAGGTTCCTAATTTCTCTAGGTACTTTCCATCCCTTTTTGAGCGACTATCAGCGGCTACAATCCAATAAAAAGGTTTTCCTTTTTTTCCGTGTCTTTGTAATCTTATTTTTACGGGCATATCTATTAATTTTTGAGGTTCCCGACCTCGGTTCATAATTTAAGTTTGCAAAGATAATCTTTTTTTATTTTGAAATTCAATAGTTTGAACTTTTTATTTACATTTGTAAAAACCCAAATTTACCTAATATCGCCATGAAAAATCTAACAGTTCTGTATTTAGTATCTATTATGATTATCAGCTGTCAGAAAATAGAAACAAATTCTCCAGCCTTTCAAGCCAATATTGATAATGTTTTTTTTAAAGCAAGTTTAATAGAGGCAAATTATATTGAAAACGAAGATTATTATATCGTTCAAGGAAAAAATAATAATGAGATAATAACACTAAGAGGCACTAATTTAGTGGAGGGAGCTGTTGTTGATTTTGGAGAGGGTTCTGAAAATTTTGCGGTCTACCAAGACATTAATGGGATGGTTTATTCAACTAGTTTTTCTGGTGGAGAAGGCAGAATGAAAGTAAATGAAATTTCATCAGAAGATCAGACGCTAACAGGTGAATTTAATTTTAAAGCAATTTCTATTAGTCAAGATACTTTAGAAGTAAAAAGAGGTATTTTTTATGAAGTAACTTACGGAAATGAAACAGAAAGTGGTAATAATGCAGGTGCTTTTTCTGCAGAACTTAATGGAAACCTATTTTTACCTCTAGACACTTATGCTATTGATAATGGAATTGATATATCCATAAAAGGAGTTATTAATTCAGATGAAATAATCATAGTAATTCCTAACGAATCCGAACTGGGCAGCTACGAGTTACCCATGGAAGGTTTTTCCGCTAGAGTTAAAGATGGAGCTACTACAGAAAACGCTATCAGTGGAGCAATCAATATTTTATCTTTTGATACCACTACAAAAACAATATCTGGGACTTTTCAGTTTCAAACTCCTTTAAACACAGTTAGTGTTGGGCAATTTGACATGACCTACCAGTAACAAAAAAATTTTTTAATAGTAGGCTATAATTTCCAAAGTAAAAAGTTAACAACTCTTCGTAAGTTTT
>Ga0206125_10000286_pt1 | contig 67635 bp, 57 predicted proteins | sample Helgoland_Spring_4_FD_148598 | JGI IMG/M metagenome (GOLD analysis project Ga0206125, IMG submission 148598) | Pelagic subsurface seawater microbial communities from Kabeltonne, Helgoland, North Sea - Helgoland_Spring_Bloom_20160331_1 | ecosystem: Environmental > Aquatic > Marine > Epipelagic ...
CCGTAGCATTGAATACAGGCCAAATCAAGACGGGATCTTTGTCTCGTTCGGACAGAATGGCGAAGTATAACCAACTTTTAAGGATTGAAGAGGAGCTAGATGATTCTGCAGTTTATCCAGCTAAAAAATAGGGACAATTTGATTAAGAAAAAAACCGGGCAGTATCCGGTTTTTTTATGTCCTTTTTGTAATGTGATGATAGGTCAACCTTTCTTTTAAGACCTGATTCCATTGATTTTGTCTCAGGATCAACGAAATACACCCTTCTCATCTTCATTCCGGTACATTTTTTTTATCTTTAACTTGAATATGAAAAGTTTGATAGAGCAGATTCCCCCAATATTTAAAAACATGTATGTTTTAGGGACCGTATTTTTCATAGTTTGGTTAATGATATTTGATTCAAATGATATTTTGACCCAACTGTCCCTAAGAAAAAAAGAAGCAGATTTACAACAAACGCAACGCTATTATCAAAAACAAATTGAGACGGTCAAGACTGATCGTGAAGCCTTATTTAGCAACCAAGATTTGTTGGAGCGAATTGCCAGAGAAAAGTATTATATGAGGGCTGAAGGAGAAGATGTATATGTCATAGTTCCAGAATCAACAGATGAGTGGGTAAAGTAAATCCCGAGTTTATTATTTCATGAAAATTTGGATTTGTATTTTAATGATGGCCCTGTCTCAGATCGTCTTAGCCCAATCAGATAATATTTTTGATAAAATGTATTTTGGCGGAGGCTTTGGTCTCGATTTTAATCAAAATGTCTTCTCATTTAGTTTAACACCTTACGCGGGTTATAAATTGACCGAGCGTTGGTCGGCAGGCTTAGGTATAAATTATCAATTTTGGCGAGATAAAATCTTGGATCTAAAAATAAATAATTACGGAGGTAATATCTTTGCCAGGTATAGTATTACCCCACAAATATTTGGATCGGCCAAATTAGAATATTTATCTGTAGACTTTATAAATAAGCGAGAAGGTTTTTACAACGTCCCTGTGGGATTAGGTTACATAGTACCTATCTCCAAGTTTGCCTCCTTATATATGATTGGGCAGTATGACTTGCTTTACGACGTCACTGAGACGAATGGAGCTTATTCAAGTCCATGGATTTTAGAGGCAGGCTTTGGGTTTGGTTTTTAAAATTTGACTTGATATTGCTCTGAGAGCGATTGTAAATCCTTCACTACAGTGTCCAGTAGTGGAATCCCCTCTTTTCTTCTTAACTGATCCATCTGTCGCTCCGGGTCTCCAGGAATAATGACTTTATTCGTTTCATTGATGGTTGCTGCATTTCTAAATCGTTTAATCCATATGTCCATGTGCGTTTTGAATTCGGAGGCAGGTCTGAAGGCATCAATTCTGAGCGCACCGAAAAAATGACCAATTCCTGCTCCCACTGGATTGGGATCCGGATCTAAAAAGGAAACAAAGGGAGGTACCCAAGGTCCAAAATTTGCACCAGAAAGTACTGCGGATAAGATGTCTACAATACTTCCTAATATGAATCCTTTGTGAGATCCATGTTCTCTATCTCCACCCAAGGGTAATAAGGCCCCGCCCTCAACAATACCTTGAGCTGCTTGGGTGGGTTGACCCTCTTTATCTTGTAACCAACCCAATGGAGCAGATTCATTTTTCCTTTGAAGTATCTCAAGTTTACCATTGGCTGCTGTTGTAGTGGCCATGTCAGCGACAAATGGGGGCTCTTTTCCAGCCGGAACCGCAACTGCAATAGGATTTGTACCTAAGAGTCGCTCCTTAGAGTAGGTAGGCGCTACGAGAGGGCTCGCATTGGTCATTGAGATGCCAATGCAATCTGCTTCCAATGCCATCATGGCATGATAGCCTGCAATACCGTAGTGATTGGAGTTTTTGACGGCAATCCAACCTGTTCCTACATTTCTGGCTTTTTCTATAGCCAACCGCATGGCATAAGGACCTACAACAAGTCCAAGTCCAGCATCACCATCTACTACAGCAGTGCTGGGTGTCTCATGTACCACACTGAGTTGTGGTTTGGAATTGATTCTATTTTTTTCATACAGCCGGAGGTAGCCAGCTAATCTAGCGACACCGTGGGAGTCGACTCCTCTTAAATCAGCGCTTAATAAGACATTAGCTGCTTCAATGGCTTGGTCATTGGAGTAGCCAATTTTCATGAATAGGTTTACAGTAAACAGGTGAAGCCGATCAAAAGAATATTTAGTCATATTTCAATATTTTCGAGATAGGTGTTGTTGGCATTTTAAGGGATCTAAGGTTTGGAGCAATACCCCTTCTTTCAGCGCATAAGAGGAAATACGAGTAGTTTCCAATCCCGTTTTTTTGAGGATGAACTGGATAAGTATCGCAGCTATAACAATCATGTCCACCCTGAGTTCAATCATTCCAGGAATCAATAAGCGTTCTAGTTTGTTTTTTGAGATAAGTTCATGGAAGATTTGGATCATACTATTTTGAGTAATGGGAAGCTCAGTTGCATGTTCTTGGCCATATTGATTCATTTTCTTTTGATGAATTTCACTCAAAGTATCAAAGGTTCCCGATGATCCAATCAGCGTTTTAGGGCCGAACAGCTCACAAGCCTTAAATAGAGGGTGAAGATTTATTTCTAGATAGTTTTCGATAGCTGAAATTTCAGTAGAAGTAATGGGGTCATTTTCATGAAATTTTTCCATCATCCTTTGGCCTCCTATTTCAAAGCTTTTCATCCAAAGGGGTTGAATTCCCTTAGTAATTATGAACTCAATACTTCCCCCACCGATATCCATAATCAAACATACATCAGTACCTATATTTAGCGCTTTGCATACCCCATAGTGAATATATGCGGCTTCTTCCATACCTGAAAGGACACGGGGTTCAATACCTACTTCCTCTTTGATTCTCTGGATAAGAAATTGTTGATTTTTAGCATTTCTAAACGCACTGGTTGCAATTGCATGAATCTCGTGAATATTGGCTGTATCGATTTGTTTTTTGAAAGACTTCAACGCAGAAATGCAGCGCTCAATGGCTGCATCGTTGATGACTCCTTGATTAATGCCATTGGCACCAATTTTCACGGCAATCTTTTCTTTATGAAAGATCTCAAAAGTTTCATTTTCCGCCTTCACTAATAAGAGGTGGAAGGTATTGGTTCCCATGTCGATAATAGCGATATTCATAGGTTTAATACTGACCTCGCGAATCTAAACTTTTACGCAATAAAGACCTAATACATTTATAAGAAACCCTAAGATCTTCTCGTTATTTCAGGCTTTCATTATTGATTTCATGATATATTTGAGCAAATAAAGTAAGTCGTTATTTTAAATTTAAGAAAGGGCAGATGCTATGAGGATGAAAAAAGAAAAAGACGCTTATTTAATCGTCCAAAATGAAAGGGCTGAACTCGGAGGTGGGATTAAGAGAATCGATTAGCAGCATGCAAAAGGCAAACTAACCGCTAGAGAACGGGTCAATTTATTAATTGATCCACGCTCATTTCAAGAAATAGATAAACAGGTAAGCACAGGTGCAAGGATTTCGATAAACAGTTGATTCTTGGAGATGGAGTCATTATGGAATTTGGACAAGTAATGGGTTGCTTGGTTTATGTTTTTTTGCAAGATTTTACTGTTTTTGGAGGCTCGTTATCAGGAACAACGCTAAGAAAATTGTCTTTCAACTGAATTTATACCCGACGTTGAATCCAGTTTCCCTCTAAATGGTATTTTCTGGTACCGCAATAAATTCAACATCAAAAATATGAGTTCTGATTATGTACTTTATATGGGTGCCATTGATGATGCTGACATTACATACATCAATGGGCACAAAGTAGGATCGATGTGGAGCTGGAATGAAAATAGGATATATACTGTACCATCTGATATAATGAAAGAGGGGGAAAATATAATTGTGATCAAACAGTATGATGGAGGTGGTGGATCATCAGTCAAAGGATCCATGTTTTTAGAAAATGAAAATGGTGAGAAAATTAATATAGAGGGTGAATGGAGAGCTTTATTTTATGGAGATATTAGAGGTCCAAGCATAGGTCTTGAAAGCACAGGCCTTGAGATTTATATCGTAAAATATGGATTTGAGTTCCAGGATCAGCTTAAAAAAAGACCGAAATTATTGAATACGGCGGGCCCAAATGAGTTGGCGAGTTCTCTCTACAATGGCATGATTCATCCACTCATCCCTTATGCCTTAAAAGGGGCTATTTGGTATCAGGGTGAAAGTAATGTGGGACGAGCTAAGCAATACCAGAAATTATTATCTGCCATGATCTATGACTGGAGGGAACGATGGAATAATGAATTTCCTTTTTATTTTGTGCAAATAGCTCCTTTTACTTATTCAAACGAGCTTTCCCCGGCCTTAAGAGACGCACAAAGAAAAAGCCTATTTATAAAAAATACCGGTATGGCTGTAACGATGGATATTGGAGATTCCATCAGTATTCATCCCGGTAATAAACAGGATGTTGGTGACAGATTAGCCAGGTTAGCACTCGCCAATGATTATGGTGCTGATATTGTGGCTTCTGGTCCCTTGTACAAAAGCCATACGGTTTCCGGAGATAAAATAATCATTGAGTTCGATTTTTCTGAAGGTGGATTGAAGACAGTAGAATCAGGTTTGTCGGGATTTGAAATTGCCGGCGATGATAGGGTGTATGTGCCTGCAGTGGCCAAAATTTCGGAAGAAAAAATAGAGGTATTTTCCATAGCTGTTTCAGAGCCAAAATATGTCAGATATGCCTGGCAGGATTACATTGTTGGAACACTGTTTAATAAAGAAGGTTTGCCAGGGTCTTCTTTTACTAGTGAGGATTAGTTCTATCATCAAATCAATAAAATGCATAAAAAAAATTCAGACAGAAGAGATATTATCAAAGAAATTAATCTTTTTGCTTCAATTTTGGCTAAATCATATTTGTTGTATTGAATTTCTCAAGCCTGATCAGAATAATTTTCAGCTAATGATATACTGCAGGTTTTCTTACTCAAAATAAATAATCGATAATGACTAAATATTTATTCCTTTTTACTACGTTACGGATGATTTCATATACTTCTAAAAAGAAGGAACTTCATCCTAAGGACGCCTGGGTTTTTGGATCTGTTTTGGATGGAATGGTCCGTATAGATACTGCTGCTACTGATAAAGAATTGTGCATTGCTTACGATATCCAAAATAGGTTTTTGTCCAAGGTTTAGAAAGGGGATGAGTATATTATTATTATCAATATGAAGAAACAATTGCTTTTAACTTCAATAAATCATTTAAAAAATTGTGTAAATAAAAAATGCAAATTAATTATGAAACAAATAATATTAGCACTGTTAATAACAACACTATCAACTGTTGAATTAATAGGGCAGCAAATTTTTTCGCCAGATAACAAAATTTCTTTAACATTCTCGCTATTAGAAGATGGTTCGGCAACATATCAATTAGATTATAAAAATAATGAAGTTGTAAAAATCAGTAAACTTGGTTTTGAGTTAAAGAATGATTCCATCGATTTAAAAAATGGATTTATGATTGTTAATACGGAAAATCTAACTTTTGATGAAATATGGAAACCTGTTTGGGGTGAAGAAAGTGAAATTAGAAACCATTACAATGAATTATTTGTAAGTCTATTGCAAAAACCAACACAACGAATTTTAAATATTAGATTTCGTGTGTTTAATGATGGCTTGGGTTTTAGATATGAATTTCCTGAGCAAACAAATATGGGACATTTTGTAATAGAAGATGAAAAGACACAATTTGTAATGACTGGAGATCATACTGCTTTTTGGATACCTGGAGATTATGATACGCAAGAGTATGATTATACGGAGTCGCGTCTTTCTGAAATAAGAGATTTAATGTCTAATTCTGTAACCAATAATCTATCTCAAACTTCATTTTCATTAACAGGAGTTCAAACCTCATTGATGTTAAAAACCGATGGTGGGTTGTATATAAATTTACATGAAGCAGCACTCATTGATTATTCCGCAATGCATTTAGATTTAGATGATGAAAACATGATTTTTGAAGCATGGTTAACTCCAGATGCCAACGGAGACAGACCATATATGTTTGCGCCAACAAATACACCTTGGCGTACTATTATAGTAAGTGATGATGCACGTGAAATTTTAAGTTCTAGAATGACATATAATCTAAACGAGCCTTGTAAAATAGAGGATACTTCTTGGATTAAACCTGTTAAGTATGTTGGTGTCTGGTGGGAAATGATTTCTGGAAAAAGTTCTTGGGCATATACAGATGATCTTAAGGCGGTCAAATTAGGGATAACCAATTATAATAAAGTGACCCCAAACGGAAAACATGGAGCAAATACAGCGCATGTAAAAGAATTAATAGATTTTGGGTCTAAACATGGTTTTGATGCCGTTTTGGTTGAAGGATGGAATGTTGGTTGGGAAGATTGGTTTGGACACTCAAAAGATTATGTGTTTGATTTTGTAACACCCTACCCTGATTTTCATTTGGAAGAAATTCAAAAATATGCGAAATCTAAAAATATCGAAATGATGATGCATCATGAAACTTCTTCGTCAGTAAGAAACTACGAAAGACATTTAGACAAGGCATATAAATTTATGAAAGATCATGGGTATAATGCTGTAAAGAGTGGTTATGTAGGAGACATTATTCCAAGGGGAGAAAATCATTACAGTCAGTGGATGGTCAACCATTATCAATATGCACTTGAAAAAGCTGCTGATTACAAAATTATGGTTAATGCTCATGAAGCAGTGAGACCAACAGGAATAGCGAGAACATATCCAAATTTAATTGGAAATGAATCAGCAAGAGGAAACGAATATCAAGCCTTTGGAGGTTCCAAACCAAATCATGTTACCGTATTGCCATTTACCCGATTAATAGGTGGTCCAATGGATTACACTCCTGGTATTTTCGAAATGGATATTAGTAACTTTAATCCTGCTAATACATCTTACGTAAATAGTACAATTACCAATCAATTGGCTCTTTATGTTACTTTGTTTAGTCCTTTACAAATGGCTGCTGATTTACCAGAACACTACAATCGATTTTTAGATGCCTTTCAATTTATAAAAGATGTAGGTCTTGATTGGGAAAAGAGTGTATATTTAGAAGCAGAACCTGGAGCATATATCACAATTGCTCGTCAGGAAAAAGGAACAAAAAATTGGTTTGTTGGTAATGTTAACGGTAAATCAAAAAGGACTTCTAGTATTTCATTTGATTTTCTTGAAAAAGGAAAATCTTATATCGCGACCATTTATGCAGACACAAAGGACACAAATTATAAAACAAATCCACAGTCTTACAGTATTAAAAATTTAAAAGTTAATAGTAAGTCAAAATTAACTCTTACAAGTGTTGAAGGAGGAGGTTTTGCTATGAGCATTATTGAAGGTCGTTTAAAGGAGTAAATAAACTTCTGATTTATTGGTAGAGACTTTTCCGGTCTGATCAATTATAATTCTGAAGTCAAAGAAAGCGAGTGGGATGTGTAAGACTGGACACTCTACCTATTTGGCACAACGGCCAGAGTCGATGGAATTTATCCATTGATAACAATATTACTGTCAGAGAATGACCATAAAAAATTATGAGTTTGAATTAGATTGATAAGTGAACAAATAAAAAAATAAAATGAAAAACATAAATAAATGCTTAATGCTGAGTGCTCTAGTGATGTACACCTTCTCATCATGTAAAGAAACACCTTACAGTGAATGGATTCACCTTTTTGATGGGACTAGCACAGAAGGTTGGAGAGCTTACAATGGAGATGCTTTACCTCCGGGATGGGCAATAAAGGACAGCATTTTAACCTTTCATACCGAACAAATCTTAGAAGAAGACTATGATTATAAGGGGAGCAGGGATATTATTTACGGCGTCGAAGAATTCGAAAATTTTGAACTATATGTAGAATGGAAAATTCCTGAGGGAGGAAATAGCGGTATTTTTTATCATATAAAAGAAGGCTATGAAGGGCCTCACATGATTGCTCCTGAATACCAGTTGATAGACGATCAGAACTATGCAAAAATTCATGATCTTAAGGCTTATAATGAAAGTTTTGGAGCCTTAGAACCAGAAAAATTACAAGATTGGCAGTCGACGGCAGCCGATTATGCCATGCATACACCGGATACTGCCGAAAAAGTATTGCATCCCGCTGGGCAATGGAATTCCACAAAAATTGTATTCAGTACTGAAAGAGTAGAGCACTGGCTCAATGGGAAAAAAGTCCTCTATTTTGTTCCTTGGTCAGGAGACTGGTACAAAAAAAGAGATTCAGGTAAATGGAAAAATGCACCTGACTATGGTAAGTTCAAAACAGGCTATATAGGATTTCAAGATCATGGTAGTGATCTGTGGTTTAGAAATATTAAAATTAAGAAGATGTAGGTATAGCCAAAAGATCATCTAAAAAGAGTTCTTTATGGAGCATTTTTAGTCTAATAAAAGAAGTTTATTTAATGTTTAAATAGGTTAACTAAAATCATTCAATAATGAAAAGAAGAGACTTTATAAAAAATACCTCTGCGTTATCAGCAATAGCAATCCTTCCTCCTTTTTCGAATTGTAAATTTGAAAAAAAAGGTCGTCTAAGAACGGCGCATATCGGCGTAGGCGGAATGGGGGGTGAAGATTTAAGAGATATTTCATCTCATGCTTTAGTAGATGTTACCGCTTTATGCGATGTTGATGCTAATAATTTAGCTGCGGCTAAAAAACTGCATCCAAACGCAAAAGCATATTCTGATTATAGAAAGATGTTAGATAAGATTGGAGATTCTATTGATGCGGTGATTGTTTCTACACCAGACCACACACATGCACCAGCCTCTTTGAAGGCTATGAATATGGGGAAATCTGTTTATTGTCAAAAACCATTAACTCATCATGTATCAGAAGCGAGAGCGATGCGGAAATTGGCAGAAGAGAAAAATTTGATTACTCAAATGGGTATACAGGTGCATTCCTTTTATGATTATAAATTAGCCACTTTGTTGATTCAATCAGGAATTATTGGTAAGGTAAATACAGTTAGGGCATGGTCACCTAAAAACTGGGGGTATGACGGAACCGCACCTTTAGGAAATGATCCGGTTCCTGAAACACTAGATTGGAACCTTTGGTTGGGGACATCTGCAGAAAGACAATACAAAAAAGATATCTACCATCCTGGAAACTGGAGAAAACTAGTAGATTATGGATGCGGCACTTTAGGGGATATGGGTGTCCATATTTTTGATACGCCATATAACGCCCTTGAATTAGATGTACCTAAGACTATTACAAATAAATGTCGGAAACCAAATGGATTTGGATATCCTGAAACCAACATCGTGACTTATGAATTCCCAGGAACAAAATATACAACGAATGACTTCAAATGGGTTTGGTATGATGGTAAGGGGGCTCCTGAAGACCATCAAGATTTAATATTGCCTGGCTCAGAGAACAAATCATCAAATAAGACAAAATCAAATGATAAAGAAGCCACTTTAAAAGATAAAATATCGCTTGAAACAAAATTAACAGACGAAAGTAGCTTACCCGACCAAGGTGCCATGTTTATTGGTGAAAAAGGCCGTTTACTTTTACCTCACTTCATGCAATTACCAAAGAAAATTGTAGACGGAAAGTATGTAGATATTTCTAAAGAGATTTCTGCTATTGAAAAAGTAAACAATATGGGAAAACCTATTCGCGACTATAACTCTGAAGGGCCGAAACATTATCACCAGTTCGTGGATGCATGCCTAGGAAAAGACACTTGTACTGCACCATTTTCATACGCTGCACGTCTTACCGAAACAATTTTGTTAGGTACGATTGCAGGGAGATTTCCAGGCCAGACGTTGAATTGGAACAGCGAAAAAGGAATGTTTTCTGAAAACGCTGCAAATAAGTACCTAGTTGGCAAGTATCGAAAATTCTGATCGAAGCAATAAAATTAAAAAACTTCACCGCCGTTTTGTGTCCTCACAAACGGAGGGTGAAATGAAAAATATGTTGACATTTAAATGTTTACTGATGATTTTTTAAGATGGGATCAAGAAGAAAAGGATTCATTTTTTTGAACAATTATATTGCTTTCCTTTGTCTTCAAGATCGCAATTCTTATTTCTTTTCTAACTGAGATTCTACATTAAAAATAATCTCATCTTCAATGAATTGAATGTCTGTACTATGTAATATTGGAATCTTCACATCTCTTTTTCTCGGCTCAGATTTTAGCTTTTCAAGTAATCTCCTCGGCATAGAAATGAAGAGATAGGCCTTCACATAATATACTATGCCTAGACGCTTCTGAGAATCATAAATAGACAAGAACAGATACGAAAGAGTTAATAAACAAGACGCTCAACAGCGGACTTTGCAAAGTATAAAACTAGATGATTGCTGACATAGATGGCAATATTCTCATCGAAATAGGAATCACTTATAATTAAGAAAAACCGACAGACGTAAAGTTTCAGCCATTGGATGATTATTTATGGTGGGAATCAGATATGAAGCGGAAAACTCAAATGCCTGATATCGGAACCCTGATCCGAAAGTGAGATATTTTCTGTTCCCCTTTTGCTCATGTTCATGAAAATAGCCGCCTCTTAGTGCAAATAATTCTCTATACCAATATTCTAGGCCTAGCGAATAAGTGAGTTCTTTCATCTCTTCGCTGAAGCCTTCGGGTGCATCTGTAAAGGACCCAAATGTACTGCTGAATAAGTTTCTGTCAGTTTCCTTTCCCTTCATTAAAGAGCGTTCTCCTGATTTGGGATCGATGACTATAATTGGTGGTGATGGAACCATCAACTTGTTGACATCGAATACAAAAGTGACTGAATTATCAGAATCAAGGTGATACCGAAATGCTGTACCCAACCTTAAATTTGTTGGGATCGGTTCGCTTGCTCTAAAGTCGTTATATTTAATCCTAGGACCAAAGTTAGATAAATGCGTCCCGAATGAGATATTAACATCATGCCCATTTAAGCTTGTTTTTTTCTGATAATAGACGCCTAAATCTATAGCAACTGTTGAGCCAATATCAGTGCCCTCCAGTAACGAAAACTGACGTGATGTATTCGACCTAATATATCTTCCTGATATTCCTACAGCCAATTCTTCAGTCAATTTCCTGGAATATGTTATATCAAAGGCAACCTGGTAAGGATTCAAACTACCAACGAAATTCCCAAAATTATCATTGATCTCAAAATCACCAAGATTGAAATAGCGCATAGACATACCAAATACCTGCTGGTCATCTATTCTATAATATCCTGACACATACGACAAAAACATATCATTGGTGATTTTATGCAACCATGGTGAATATGAAACTGAGCCACCAAATCTACCATCAATAAAAACCAGTTTGGCATTATTCCAATAGAGCGAGTTGACATCTGCAGACGTGGCTACTCCTGCCTCACCCAGAGCGCTTCCTCTTGTATCGGGGCCAATAGCAATAAAAGAGGTACCACTTGTTAACACGCCATTTCCAATCTGTCTACCTGAGACGGAATTGCCCAATCCTTGAGAAAAACTATTAATGTTAATAAACAATAGTAGGCTAGCTTCTAGAATATATTTTTTCATAGCCCCTCTTCTACAGTTTAACCCCTCTGGTGACGTACCTTTGGGAACCCACATTAATCACAAAAAAATAGACGCCTGATTCTAATGTTGATGGGACATCCCATATATAACTTCCATTAAATCCAGCTTCATTATCCACGAGTAGCTCAATACGCTTTGCCTGTACATCTATTACCTCCAAGGTATAAGAGGTGAACTCAGGCAGTTCATATCGGATCATAATCTGGTCAACGAAATAACTGGGAAATACACTTACTCTACCACTCGCGTATGGGCTGTCAATTTCTTTTTCCTCCTCATTGATAGTGATTAACTGGTTTGCCTGCACATTTGACAAAGACTGGGAATTACCTCCAACCCATTTGATAATTAATGAATCTATACTTGAAGCGTCTGCTAATCCGAAGTGAGCAATGGAGCTATTTTGGGATTCATGACTTGAACCACCATCAATTTCACGGATCATTTTTATTCCGTCTGCAACGATCTCAACTCTTGATCCTAACCCACGAGTAGTTGATTTTGATCCCGCTAATTGTACTTTCAACCAATTTCCAGTAGGTATATCATTTCTAAAAAGTCTGGAGTGAGTATTGGTGAGCAGTCCTGCTTCTGTTACCGGACTTTGATTGACTACAAAGAGGTCCAGGTCACCATCATTGTCATAATCAAAAGTCACGGAACCTCTTCCTATTCCATTATCTGACAATCCAGATTCGTCACTAACATTTTTGAAATTGACTCCATTATTTTCCAGTAGTAAATTTGGATTCGGTACTACTTCTGGGTTTAGAGCACCCATACAAATGAAAAGATCAACATCAGTGTCATTATCATAATCAAATAAGTTAGAACCCCAACTAACAGGAACAACTAGATCATCATTTTGGGGTTTTATCATTTGAAATGCTGTTCCTAATGGTTCTGTCAAGTCTACAAATGAAAGCCCCGAACCGCGATTTATCATAAATATTCCAATGCCAATGTTAGTTAGAAAATAATCCAACAAACCGTCATTATTATAGTCTCCAACAGCTGTTCCCATAGCATTTATTCCATAGTCTGCCCGCGATTCTTCGCTTACATTGGTAAAAGTACGATCAGGGAATTCATTTCTGTATAATTGATTTGGACCTCCAAAATCATTGATCACATAGAGGTCTAGATCATTGTCATTGTCATAATCTGTGAAGACTCCTCCAAAACCAAAACCAGTTTCAGTAAACCTATACAGATCAGTTACATTTTTGCAATATTCGCCTTGTACATTGATATATAACTGATCAACGGAGGTGATTGTTGTTGCTCCTACTAATTGTCCAAGATTACCGTCGAACTTATCAAAATAATTACCGACATACAAATCCGGATAACCATCTGCATTAAAATCACCAAATGTAGCTCCGGTTGAAAACGTTGAGATATGTTTAAACCCATAATTTGCGGAGACATCAGTGAAAGTTCCATTTCCATTGTTAAGGTAGAGTATATTATAAGCCCTAAAAGGTTCCGCATCTGAATGGAGTAATCCCATTGTTGTGACGAAAATGTCAATATGACCGTCCTTATTTACATCTGCCGAAACAGCGCCTTGTGTAATTATCAAATCATTTAAGGCTAGACCTGCAAGTTCTGTAATATCAGAAAATGTGCCGTCACCATTATTGTGGTAAAAGGAGTCTTTATCAAGTCCTCCAGCTATGAATAAGTCTTCGAATCCATCATTGTTGTAATCGAGAACGGCAACTCCACCTCCGTAAGTTCCCTGAAAAATCCTGAATGTGTGATTGATACCCGAAGCTTCCGTAACATCTGTGAAAACAGGCTGTGCATTCGCCAATTGAAAGGACAGAATTGATATCATGAAAATTGTAAATAAAAAGAAAATTTGCTTCATTATTTAAGACTAAATAAACGATTTTAGGCTGGCTTTCCTTTAATAAACTACGGAGCTACTCGCTTGAGTACTTATGCTTTAATGACAGTAGGTTTATAAAATGGGTGACAACAAAAAAAGGCTAATTCAGTTGTTTTTACAATAGAAATCGACTAAAATTAAGTAGCATGTGGCTATTACATTTATTTTGAAAATTTCCAAAATTGAGGCTCTCAAGGTCCCCTTGACTAGATTCAATCATTCATGTACTGGATATAGGAAGCCAAGACCAATGAAAATGCCGAATTGGTTCTCACTTTTCCACGCAATGACGATATTAGGGTATACAAGAAATCTGTGTTGGGTAGGTCCGATAAGGGGCGTTCAGGTAAGGGTGGTTACATGACGTTCAACAGCAGATGATTAAGTACAAAAAAAGGTGAAAATAAAACTAAGTAATTTGGAGAAATCTGGAAGGTTTGGTACTGGTATATTGATTCTGGTGCTGATCTTAGGAATTGCGATTCCTTGCATCTCACAACAGTCGGTAGCCAGACAGTGGAACGAAGTTCTGCTTGAAGCCATAAGAAATGATTTTGCGCGGCCAACTGTACATGCTAGAAATCTCTTTCATATTTCTGCCGCTATGTATGATGCCTGGGCAGTGTACGACGAAACAGCCGAGACATTTTTTCTTGGAAAAACTGTAGGCAGTTACACACATTCTTTTCAGGGAATTGAGGTACCTTCAAATGTGGAAGCCGCCCAGACAGAAGCAATGAGTTTTGCTGCTTATAGATTGTTGAAACATCGGTTTGAAATATCGCCAGGAGCTGAAGAGTCTCTATCACGATTTGACAGTCTGATGATTGCTATAGGACATGATATGTCTATTACTTCAACATCATATCAAGACGGTTCACCGGCAGCACTTGGAAATTATATTGCAGAGCAAATTATTGAATTTGGATATCAGGATGGATCGAATGAATGGTTTTTCTATGCAAATTTATTTTACGAGTCCCAGAATGATGTGATGATACCCACGCTACCGGGAAGTCAGGAGATGAATGATCCCAATCGCTGGCAGCCGCTGGCGTTTGATTTATTTATTGATCAAGCTGGTTTCGAAATTCCAGGAGGATCGCCAGACTTTTTGAGTCCTGAGTGGGGTTTTGTCATTCCTTTTGCACTTAGTCAATATGACCTTGATGTTAGGGAAAGGGATGGAGAAGAGTATTGGATTTATCATGATCCCGGAGATCCATGTTATATTCAATCTGATGGATCTGGAAACTCATCGGATTATCAATGGGGCAATGAACTGGTTGCTATATGGTCATCTCACTTAGATCCCTCGGACGGAGTTATGATCGATATATCACCCGCTTCCATCGGAAACATAGCAATTCAAGATTATCCAACAACTTTGGAAGGACTTCGGGAATTTTATAATCTACATGAAGGGGGTGATCCAAGTAGAGGACATGAGATTAATCCGATTACTCAACTGTCATATCCATCTCAGGTAGTACCCAGAGGAGATTATGCTAGGGTATTAGCTGAATTTTGGGCTGATGGACCAGATTCTGAAACACCGCCAGGTCATTGGTATACTATTTTGAACTATGTGAATGATCACGAACTATTCGAAAAAAGATTTAAAGGTCAAGGTGAGATATTAGGCGATCTAGAGTGGGATGTGAAAGCGTATTTTACATTGGGAGGAGCACTTCATGACGCGGCCATAACAGCCTGGAGCATAAAAGGGTGGTACGATTACCCCAGACCCATTTCATCAATTAGATACATGGCTGATCAGGGACAATCTTCAGATTCGGAACTACCCAATTATGCGGCAAATGGAATCCCATTGCATGATGGTTTGGTTGAGTTGGTCTTGGAGGAAGACCCATTGTCCGGTGATAATGATGAAAATATAGGTAAGATCAAATTAATGGCTTGGAAAGGGCCTGAGTTTATATCAGATCCCGCTGGCGATGCGGCAGGTGTTGACTGGATTCTGGCTGAGAACTGGTGGCCATATCAGCGACCAACTTTTGTCAACCCCCCTTTTGCAGGATATATATCCGGTCACTCCACATTTTCAAGAGCCGCGGCAGAAGTAATCACATTGCTGACAGGAGACGAGTTTTTTCCCGGAGGAGTTGGCGAATTTGTAGCCCCTAAAAATGAATTTTTGGTATTTGAGGAAGGCCCAAGCGTTGACATTATTTTACAGTGGGCAACCTATCGAGACGCGGCTGACCAAACCAGTCTTTCCAGAATATGGGGAGGAATACATCCGCCGGTGGATGATATTCCGGGTCGCTTGATTGGAGAAAAAATTGGTATTGCTGCCTTTGACCTTGCCAACAATTATTTCGATGGTAGTATTATCACCAGTGTGACTGATCCCTTTGAAGCTGAGATTTTCGTTTTTCCAAATCCGAGTTTAGGGCAAATACTTACCATAAGAACAGATCAAAATTTCCAGATGGATAATTTAACAATGACTCTAATAGATTTGAATGGTAGTAGAATATGGATGAAGGAATCTAAAGATTTTGTAAAAGAAGTCAAGGTGGATTTGGGTGCAACCTTAAACGGAGTGTATTTATTGAGAGTTGAAAGTGGGGACATAAATAAAACGTTTCGTGTAGTTGTCCGGAATTAAGGGTTTAGCTCAAAACTTGAGAGCTTGAATTTGATTTTCATTATAATGTAATGAGAAAATTAATCATTTTAATCTGCTTAATGGCTTACGATAAGTCTCTTGAATAAGAGATTTAATCACCCCCTCATCTTCTTCGCAATCTCCTCAATATCTGCCCATGTATAATGCTTATTATTATCTTAGGAGAAAAACCTGTGATCTTTGGTAATTCTGTGGCACTGTGACCTAATGTGCTGATAGCATAGGGATAAATTTTTTTCCTAGTGATTGATGGATAAATTTCACACAATGGAGCTTTAGTCTTCTTCTAGTTCTTTCATAGCGAGTTCTTTTATTAATAAACATATTATTATATTTAGATTCTCAGATACAAGTATCGTTTTAATAGAAAATACTCTATATTTAATCTAAAAAATAAAACAGTTATCTTTTTATTACACCAATTTTAATCAAAAAAACTATCCTAAGATAGTTAATTAAGCTACTTCATAGTTTAGAAAAGTTTTAAACTAATCCAATGATAATCTCTCATAAATTCTTTACAAATCCTATTTTCATGCTCTAGTTTGCGAATTTTGCCTATATCTGAGGATTGGAAATCAAGTTTCATTTCTTCCCCTCCAGTCATAATCCATCAAGTATTAATATTCATTTATATAATCATATCATTTTAATCCTAAATATATAAGGGTTGGATGCATGAAGACCAACAGGTTTTCAATTAATTTTACAATACGTAAAATCTAAATTATTGAAAAAACAAAAAGTAGCCATTGTTACAGCAGCCAGTAAAGGAATTGGTGCTGCTTGTGCGACTCAACTTGCATCTGAGGGATACAAGCTTGTTTTGATGTCTCGGTCAGATAGTTTGTTTCCTTTTTGCGATCAACTCAATGCTAGGCCCTTACAGGGATCCATTGAGGATGAGAATGATATTGCAAGATTGGTTGATTTTACCTACGAGAAGTATGGACGGATTGATGCGGTGGTATGTAATACGGGTCATGCGAGTAAAGGGTCTTTATTGGCGCTTACAGATTCAGACTGGAAAAAAGGGATGAATTTATTATTGATGAATGTAATCAGACTTGCCAAATCCATTGGTCCCATTATGGCGAAGCAAAAAGGAGGCGCTTTTGTCAATATATCCACATTTGGGGCCAAAGAGCCTTCGTTATCCTTTCCTATTTCATCTGTTATAAGAGCAGCAGTATCTAGTTATTGTAAATTATTTGCTTCTGAATTGGGTCATGCCAATGTTAGAATGAACAATATTTTGCCCGGATTTATTAATTCATATCCGGCAGATGAACAAACCATTAATCAAATTCCCATGCTGCGGCAAGGTAATCCTAAAGAGGTAGCCGAATTGGCTTCTTTTTTGGTGTCAGATAAGGCGGCTTATATCACAGGACAAGATTTTGTGATTGATGGTGGGTTGACAAAATCAATTTAAAAAAAGAATAATATTATGGATCAAAAAAGCAAAGTTTTCTTATCTAACTATCTCAATAATCCATCACCGACAGGTTTTGAAGAAGGGGGGCAAAGAATATGGCTTGATTATATGAGGCCCTACATAGATGATTACATTTCTGATACCTATGGAACGGTAGTAGGTGTGATAAATCCAGAGGCACCTTACAAAGTAGTCATTGAGGCCCATGCCGATGAAATTTCCTGGTTTGTAAATTATATAGACGATAAAGGATACATATACGTTATTCGTAATGGAGGATCTGATCACCAGATTGCGCCCTCTATGCGGGTAAATCTGCATACACGTAAAAAGGGAATAGTGAAAGGAATATTCGGTTGGCCTGCTATTCATGTGCGCAAGGAAAAAGAAGATGCACCGACCTTAAAAAACATTTTTGTGGACGTGGGAGCCAGTAATAAGGCTGAGGTAGAGGAAATGGGAATTCATCCTGGGACCGTAATTACCTTCACTGATGAGCTGATGGAACTCGGAGAAAAATATTATACGGGTAGGGCCTTAGATAACAGAATAGGCGGTTTTATGATAGCAGAGGTCTTTAGAAGAATTAAAGAACAGGACATCAAACTTCCTTTTGGTTTGTATGCCGTTAACGCCGTTCAAGAGGAGATTGGATTGCGTGGAGCAGAAATGATTTCGAGACGAATTAAGCCCGATGTAGCTATAATAACCGATGTAACTCATGATACGAATGCACCTATGTATGACAAAAAAAACAGTGGTGACATTGCGATAGGCAAGGGCCCCACTTTGTCTTATGCACCAGCCGTCCAGCAAAATTTGAGAGATTTGATTGTCGAGGTAGCTGAAAAAAATGAGATCCCTTTTCAAAGATTGGCTTCCTCGAGGTTTACAGGCACAGATACGGATGCCTTTGCTTACTCTGGGGCAGGCGTAGCTTCAGCATTGATTTCATTGCCGCTCAAATATATGCATACTACTGTCGAGACAGTAGCAAAATCAGATGTTGAACATGTTATTAATTTAATTTTTGAAACCATCAAAGTCATTGAATCAGACCAAGATTTCAGATACATAAAATAGGAAACAAGTTGTCATATCAAAAAATCAATCGTGCTATAGGTCAATCGGTTAATGATTTCGAGATGATTGCTGCTGGGGATAAGATATTAGTTGCTATCAGTGGGGGGAAAGACAGCTTGTGCATGTTATATTTTTTAAAAGAATTTCAAAAAAAAGCGCCCATATATTTTGAGATTTTGGCGGTAAATGTAGATCAAAAACAGCCTGGATTTCCTAAAGAGATATTACCAAAGCTTTTTAAAGAATGGAACGTACCCTATGAGATCGTTGAGCAAGACACTTACCGTGTAGTAGCTGAAAAAACACTACCCGGGAAGAGTTATTGTTCACTTTGCAGTCGATTAAGGAGAGGTATTTTGTATGATTCAGCTAGAAATTTTGGCTGTAATAAAATAGCCTTAGGCCACCATCGAGAGGATGTTTTGGAAACTTTTATGATGAATCTGTTTTTTTCTGGTCAATTAGGCTCTATGCCAGCGCATTACCAGATCCAAGTAGAAGATTTGGAGGTAATCAGGCCTTTGTTTTCGGTTCATGAAGATTGGATAGCAGATTTTGTCAGAGCTCAGGGATGGCCCATCATATCTTGTAATCTTTGTGGATCGCAGGAGCATCTAAAACGCCGAGAGATGAAGGAGTTATTGAATCAGCTGCAGCAGCAGTATCCTAAACTAAAGGAGACGGCATTTCGATCCCTGCACAATCTCAAGCCAAAATTTCTTTTCGATCAAAAGTCATGGGAGACAGAAATCCCCAAAATCTAATCGCACTATGGACTTATTAATAAAGAATAAAGTAGCCTTTATTGCTGCATCAAGTCAAGGGCTGGGTTATGCAGTTGCCAAGGAACTGTTACAGGAAGGATGCCATGTCATTATTTCAGGTAGAGATGCTAAAAATTTGGAATACGCAAAACAAACCTTGGCTGATTTTGGAAAAGGCAAGATATTAGCTTTGCCGGGAGACGTGTCCAATGAAGCAGATCGTAATCGGATGATCAAAGCGTCTTTGGATGAATTTAATACCGTAGATATTTTGATCACCAATTCGGGAGGGCCGCCTTCAGGAAATTTCGATCAATTTTCCTTAGATGATTGGGAAGCAGCGTATCATTTGCTTTTGGCCAGTAATGTAGCCTTAATCAAGGGATTTTTGCCCCAAATGAAAGCGCAAAAATGGGGAAGAATTGTGGCCATTACCTCGCAGGCAGTTAAGCAACCCGTTGATGGATTGATTCTTTCAAACAGTGTGCGATCGGCGGTTTCTGGATTGATTAAAAGCCTTTCCAATGAGCTCGGTGCATATCACATTACGGTCAATAATCTCATGCCTGGATCTACTGAAACGGGGAGGTTACAGAACTTACTGAAGGTCAACCCTTCCTTCAAGGACAATATCAAAAACATCCCCTTGGGACGCTTTGGTCAGCCCCATGAATTTGCGGCAGCTGTCGCTTTTTTTGTCAGTGAACGGGCGAGCTACATTACTGGAACTTCGTTGGCAGTGGATGGGGGCAGCATAAAAAATATTTTATAAGTATTATGAAGAGCGGCCAACGTCCAAAGCGGGCGGTAAGAATAAAACAATGAGATAGGATATAAATCTTACATCACAAAAGTATTACATTTGAATTTGTAGTTTCTTGACATTAGGGATACCCTCTGGACTCATCTCCACAAAATAGAGCCAGTCATATTCTGTCTCCTCCAAATCAGAATATTCAGTACCAGCTAAAGCATTGGTCAATTGAGGAGTCGTATTGGAATGTCCAATAATGACTACTGTTTCACCCTGATGTATTTTTAAAATTTCCTGAGCAAATGAGACCAGTTTATTAGGATCGTATTGAAGTATTTCCAGCTGTTTTGCTGTGGCCAATGGCCTTGCTGTATCTATAGCCCTTCGGTAGGGACTGGCATAAACGGCATCAATGTCTACAGCTTCAAATATATGTACTAGTTCATTGGCTCGTTGCCAACCCTTCGTAGATAGCTGCGGATCATTGCTAGAAGCAATCATTTTTTCAGCATGTCTAATGAGTATCAAAGAAGTTAATTTTTCATTCGTAGGTTGGCAGGAATTAAAAATAGAGAGAAACCCTGAGAAGAGTAATAGTTTAAGAAAGTATTTTAAACTCATAATTAGATGTTTTTAACACTCATTAAAGTTAATCCCTACAGATTTTAAATGTGCCCAATAACCAGGATAAGATTTTTTCACTACCTCTATGTCCTGAATGCTAATCGCTCTAATCATGCATATGGGAGCAAAGGCCATGGCCATTCTGTGATCCTCATAAGTTTCTATAATTTCGATATGCTTCGGAACAGTACCCGGCGTTAACCTCCAGATTCTATTTTCTTCATTCAAAAGGCACCCAATTTTAAGTAATTCCTTTTTCATGGCCATCACACGATCGGTTTCCTTTATTTTGAGACTTTCGAGACCGATCATGGTTAATTTAATTCCCTTGATGGCCGCCACCACCATGGCCGTTTGAGCTAAATCAGGACAGTTTTTAAAATCAATGTTTTGATTTATTTCAGTAACTGGGATGGAAATTAGTTGAACCCTATCGGATTTAAATTCAGTTTTGACGCCCATCTTGGACATGATATTGACGATATTTTGATCTCCTTGAAAGCTATGAGAGCGAAGCCCTCGAAGCGTAATACTGCTTTCTTGATTTAAGGCAACCATACTGTACCAGTAGCTGGCGCCCGACCAATCACTTTCAATAGTATAAGATTGTGCTTTATATTGCTGCGGTTTTATATGTATCGTCTGATCTTTCCAGATACTATTTATACCAAAATGATGCATAAGCGCCAAGGTCATCTCTATATAGGGGCGCGAAAAAATCTCACCAGTCAGTTCAATTGAAATGCCATCAGCCAGCGTGGGACCGATCATTAGTAGCGCACTGATATATTGACTGCTGATATTGCCTGGGATACTTATTTTCTGAGCTTGAGGCTCATTTTTTTGGGCACTAATACGTAACGGAGGAAATCCCTCTTGTACCAGATAATCAATTTTTGCACCCAGTATGCGCAAGGCATCTACAAGGGGTTTGATAGGCCGTTCTTTCATACGATCAGATCCAGTAATAATCTCTCCTGAGCCCGAGATGGCAAGGTAAGCCGTACAGAATCGCATCGTAGTGCCGGCATCCATGACATCCCAGACAGGTTGTTTTTTGGAGAGTAGGCGTTGCATGGTTTGGGTATCACGAGCATCTGATAAATTTTTCAATTGCAATTGGTTACCAGAAAGAGCATTCATAATCAATGCGCGGTTGCTTTCACTCTTTGAGGATGATAAGGTGATATCACCGTTCAATGGCTGATGATATCTATCAAGTTGATAATTCATGATTTATTAGGGTCTTAAATAAATGAAAAGTGTAATATGGAGGAACGGCAATTTATGGATTACTTCCTGAATCTAAATAAAAATTAATGGCGTCTGCAATTTGTGCATTACTTACCTCGATATCAAACAAACAACTTCCGGGTCCATTGATCAGCGAAAACATAACGGTGGATCCTTGATTTTTTTTGTCTTGTCTCAACAAGGATTTGATTTTATCAAAAGGGGGGAATATCATTACACGATCAAAAACTTGATCAATATAACTTACTATTTGCTTAAAATATTCTTTTTCTATTAAACCCAAGTCGAGAGCTAATTTAGCCTCCATGATCATACCGGCTGCTATGGCTTCTCCATGTAATAGGTCTTTTTCGGTACCTAAATACCAGGATTCAATGCTGTGTCCAAGCGTGTGTCCAAAGTTTAAAATTTTTCTTAACCCTGACTCGTAGGGATCTTTTTTGACAACATCGGCTTTGACCAGCACGGATTTTTCGATGAAATATTGCCACTCTTTAATTCCCGAAATGAGGGTCATTTGGATATCTTGCCAGTAAGCGGTATCGCAGATAAGGCCATGTTTGATGATTTCTGCGAAGCCCGATTTGAGCTGTCGATAGGGGAGGGTACTCAAAAAATTATCACAGATGATGATGGCATCAGGATCTTTAAATACACCAATGTGATTTTTGAATTCATTGAAGTCTACACCTAACTTTCCACCAATGCTGGCATCAACTTGAGAGAGCAAAGTAGTGGGTATATTGATAAAGGGTATACCTCTTTTGAAGGTTGCGGCAACAAAACCACCCATATCTCCAATGACACCACCTCCTAGATTGACTAATAATGATTTTCTAGTAAATTTAAAATCGGTCAACTTTTGCCAGATGATTTTACAGGTTTCAATATTCTTATTTTTTTCCCCGCTGGCGATTTGAATCAGAGCGGTTCCTTTGAATGAGGTTAATTTAGGTAAGCAGTGGACTAAAGTATTTTCGTCGACTAAAATGGCGATTTTATCCGGGTTAAACAATGTCAGACAACTTTGAAGTTGCTGGTTCACGTTTTGAGTGAAATGTATGTTAGGGGGTACCTTTTTCATACTACAAAATTACATGTCTTTTTAATACTTTGATTAACTCGAGTGATGAATCCTTGAGTCGTTTATTATCTTTGTGGCTAATGCGTTAATGAGATGTTGATATGTCGGTGAACTTTGATGATACTAAAATTACTTTTCGATCTAAATCCCTGAGAGAATTACAAGTATCAAATGTTATTTTTTCAATTATTAATAGACCCATTATAGTATTTATCGGGACCTCAATTATTAAATGGGCGTTACAATTTAGACTTCCTATCAAAGGGCTTATAAGGGCAACCCTTTTTGATCAATTCTGTGGGGGAGAAAGTATCCAAGGTTGCGAAAAAAAAATCAATCAATTAAAAACATTGAACGTCAAAACTATTTTAGACTACTCAGTTGAAGGGCAGGAAAAGGAGCAAAGTTTTGATCAAACATTAAAAGAGACTTTACAGGCCATTCAATTTGCCAATGAGCATGATTACATTCCTTTTTGCGTGTTAAAACTTACGGGATTGGGGTCAAAATCTTTGATGACTAAGATTCAGTTGGGTAAAGTATTGACCGGAAACGAGCAAAATCAATTTAATAGATTCAAGGAGCGAGGCTTTGAAGTAGCGCAAGCCATTTCAAAATTAAATCAACGACTGCTTGTTGACGCTGAAGAAAGTTGGTATCAAAATGTCGTAGATGAATTCAGTTATGAGTTAATGATTAAATACAATACTGAACGGGTAATCGTTTACAATACCTATCAGTTTTATCGACGAGATATGTTGGATAGAATGAAAGCGGGATTTGAGAAAATGAACGCTTCCAAAGTGTATTTTGGAGCTAAAATAGTGCGAGGGGCTTACCTGGAACAAGAACGTTTTCGGGCACAATCATTGGGATATCCAGACCCGATTCAGCCCAATAAAGAAGCTACAGACAGAGATTATAATAAGGGCGTAAAGTTTGCAATAGAAAATTTAGCACATTTTTCGATTTGTTTGGGGACCCATAATGAAGCGTCGAGCAAAGGCTTAGTTGAACTGATACAGCAATATGGTTATGACAAGAATGATGCGCGGATATTTTTTGCTCAATTATTGGGAATGAGTGATAATATATCATTTAAATTGTCCGACGAAGGTTATAATGTCGCCAAATATGTGCCTTACGGGCCACTAGAGCAGGTCATGCCTTATTTGTTTAGGCGGGCAGAGGAAAACACTTCAGTTCAAGGGCAAAGTAGTCGTGAGCTTATGTTGATCAAGAAAGAAATTAAAAGAAGAAAATTAAAATTATAATGCAATTAAGCGAGCAAGAATTGATACGCCGAAAGGCCAGGAAGGATTTGATGGATATGAATATTGATCCATATCCTCCGGAATTTTTTGAAATAACCACCACGAGTCGAGAAATTAAGGAGAAGTTTAAAGATGAATTAGCACCATTTAAAAATATATCTATCGCAGGACGTATCATGAGTCGACGTATCATGGGTTCCGCTTCTTTTGCTGAAATTCAAGATGATTCGGGTAGAATTCAAATTTATCTACGTCGAGATGATATATGCACAGGTGAGGATAAATCTGTGTATAATGATGTTTTCAAGAAAAAGCTAGACATTGGGGACATTGTGGGTATCAAGGGATTTGTATTTGTGACACAAGTAGGAGAAATATCTATTCATGTCACCTCCTTTAAAATATTGACCAAGTCATTGAGACCTTTGCCCATTGTGAAAGAAACGGAAGACGCTGAGGGGAATAAGAAAACATGGGATGCTTTTACTGACCCTGAACAAAGATATCGACAAAGATATTTAGATCTTATTGTAAATCCTGAGATCAAAGATACGTTTCGCAAGCGGGCACTTTTGGTAAATACCATCAGAAATTTCTTGAATGGAAAAGGGTATTTAGAGGTTGAAACACCGATTTTACAGCCTATTCACGGCGGTGCGGCAGCCAAACCTTTCGTAACCCATCACAATACATTGAATATGCCTTTGTACTTGAGAATTGCCAATGAGCTTTACTTAAAGAGACTCATTGTCGGTGGATTTGATGGAGTTTTCGAATTTGCGAAAGACTTTAGAAATGAAGGAATGTCGAGATTTCATAATCCTGAATTTACACAGGTAGAATTATATGTAGCCTACAAGGACTATTTTTGGATGATGGATTTAATGGAAGAGATTGTTGAACAAATTGCCATTAAATTACATGGAGAAACCAAAGTAAGGGTAGGGGAGCATGTAATAAATTTCCAAAGACCTTGGAAGCGATTTACCATGTTTGAAGCTATCGCTCACTTTACAGGTATAGATATTTCAGAGATGGATGAGGAGGCGTTGAGAACAACAGCAAAATCTTTAGGAATTACTACTGATGAGACGATGGGATCCGGAAAATTGATAGATGAAATATTTGGAGAACAATGTGAATCAAAATTAATTCAACCCACCTTTATTATCGATTATCCTGAAGAAATGTCTCCTTTGACTAAAAAGCATCGATCAAAACCAGGCTTAGTTGAACGCTTTGAGGCGATATGTAACGGTAAGGAAATTATGAATGCTTATTCTGAGTTAAATGACCCCATAGATCAACGGGAACGATTTGAACATCAATTAGCACTTGCCGCGCGAGGAGATGAGGAGGCCATGGCATTGGACGAGGATTTTTTACGGGCACTTGAATATGGGATGCCGCCGACTTCAGGTGTTGGATTAGGAATTGATCGCTTAACAATGATTATGACCAATTCGACTTCGATACAGGATGTATTGTTTTTTCCTCAAATGAGGCCTGAAAAAAAGGAAGCCCAATCAACTGATCAAGAATTTACAGATCAGGGTATACCTGCAGCTTACCTTCCTTTAATGCGAAAAATAGGATTGAATACCTTGAGCCAGCTCAGTGAATCTAATGTAAATAAATTACATAATGACCTCTGCGGCATACGCAAAAAGATGAAGTTAAAAGATTTGAAAAACCCAACTAAAGAAGCGGTTCAGAGTTGGATTGATGCGTCACGTTAACGGCAGTTTGAAGATTGATTATTTGGGAGAAAGGTTAGGAAAGGCCAGATATGGTACCATCCTCATCAATATCGATTTGTTCAGCAGCAGGAATTTCTGGTAATCCAGGCATTCTCAGCATATTTCCTGTGATGGGAATTAGAAAACCTGCACCGGTGGCTATTTCCATATCTCGTACGGTAAGTCCAAAATGATCGGGACGACCAAAAAGGCTACTGTCATCGGATAATGAACTTTGGGTTTTAGCCATACAAATAGGGAGATGGCTAATGTTTAGATCCATGGCTCTTTTAATAATTTTTTCTGCCTTACTCGTATAGCTAATGGCCTTTGCACCATAAATATCTTTGGCGATGGCTGATATTTTATTTTTTATACTTGAATTTGCGTCATAAGTAGGGACATATTGTGATTGACAATGATTCGCTGCATCAACGACCTTTTCAGCCAGTTCTGTCACGCCTTTACCACCAAATGCCCATCCGTCGCTCAAGGCAACTTCTACATCAATGGCAGCACAATGGTCTTTTATGATTTGTATTTCTTCGACGGTATCCGAGATGAATTTATTGATTGCTACTACCAGCGGGATGTTGAATCGTCTTAAGTTTTCTACGTGCTTATCAAGATTTGCCATTCCCTTGATTAGGGCTTTTGCATTAGATTGGTTCAATTCAACTTTCTTAACGCCCCCATGGTATTTTAAGGCTCTCACGGTAGCTACTAATACAACTGCTTTGGGTGAAACATTTCCATAAAAACATTTGATATTAAAAAATTTTTCTGCACCCAAATCTGCACCAAATCCAGCCTCCGTAATCACATAATCAGCCAGTGACATACCCATTTTTGTAGCGATTAGGGAGTTGGTACCTTGTGCGATATTAGCAAAAGGACCGCCATGAATGATGGCTGCATTGCCTTCTAAGGTTTGGACCAAATTGGGCTTGATGGCTTCTTTTAATAGCGAAGCCATCGCTCCTTGGGCGTTTAAGTCGCGGGCATAAATGGCTTCGCCATTAAAAGAATCTCCAATATAAATGTTCGCCAATTTAGATTTTAAATCAGTCAAATTTTTTGAAAGGCATAAAATGGCCATGACCTCTGAGGCTGCCGTAATATCAAATCCGGATTCTCTAGGAAAACCTCCTGACTTACCCCCTAATCCGGATATGATATTTCGAAGAGTACGATCATTCATATCCATGACCCATTTCCAAGTCACCGTTCTTGGATCTATTCCAAGGTTTCGCGTTTTACTTTGAATATTATTACCAATCAGAGCGGACAGTAGATTATTCGCTTTTTCAACCGCTGAGAAGTCACCGGTAAAATGCAAATTGATATCTTCCATAGGTACTACTTGTGAATAACCGCCACCAGTGGCACCACCCTTCATTCCAAAAACAGGACCTAAAGATGGCTCTCTAAGGGCAGAAATTGTTTTTTTTCCAATACGATTAAGCCCATCACAAAGACCTACGGTGGTGGTTGATTTCCCTTCGCCTGCTGGAGTTGGCGTAATGGCCGTAACGAGAATTAATTTCGATTGACTTACCTTTTCCTCGTCAATAAGTTGAAATGGAATTTTAGCCTTATAATGGCCGTAATATTCTAAATTTTCTTTTGAGATACCCAGTGAATCAGCGATGATATCTATATTTTTGAGGGCTTTACTTTGGGCTATTTTTAGATCGGGATTCATTTTATACAAGTGTTTGAGAATCGAAAATAAGGCATTAATGAGGATTATTATTTATCAAAAAAGGTCAAATAATACTTTTTAAATCGCATCATTGTAATTTAATCTTATTTTTTTGTCAAAAAATGTATATTTTACATGGATGGAGGCTTATGTAGGTGTACTTAATTATGCCATACCCTTTTTTTTAATATTGATCTTTTTTGAGTCATGGATCGGTCATGTGAAAGGAGAAATTGTGGTGAGGAGCATGGATACCTTAGCCAGTCTTATTTCTGGAGTAACCAATGTATTTAAAGATGTTTTAGGATTAACGGTCATTATTGTGTCTTATGATTGGATGGTTGGTAACTTGAGCTTGCTACAGATTCAAGAGACATGGGTAATTTATTTGGTTGCTTTTATAGGATTGGATTTTTCAGGTTATTGGGTCCACCGAATATCACATAAAATTAATTATTTTTGGAACCATCATTTGATTCATCACAGCAGTGAAGAGTTCAACTTAGGTTGTGCCTTGAGACAGTCTATTTCAAACTGGTTTTCAATTTCTTTTGTTTTTTTACTTCCCACTGCATTATTAGGGGTACCGGCTCAGGTTATTGCCTTCATTGCACCGCTCCATTTATTCTCACAATATTGGTATCATACCAAATTAATCGGAAAGCTTGGATTTTTGGAATATGTTTTGGTAACTCCTTCACATCACAGGGTACATCATGCGATTAACGATATTTATATTGATAAAAACCTTTCTCAAATTTTCATTTTCTGGGATAAAATTTTCGGAACTTTTCAAGAAGAATTAGCTAATGAACCACCCGTCTATGGTGTAAAAAAGCCGGTCAAGAGTTGGAATCCTTTTGTGATTAATTTCATTCACCTTTGGCAACTTCTTCAGGATGCTTGGAGAGCGAAGTCCTGGTATGATAAACTCGTCATTTGGTTTAAACCTACGGGCTGGCGGCCCAAAGATGTCGCTGAGGCTTATCCCATTCAGTTGACTGAACCCGTTTATGATCAGTTAAAATATGATCCGGACTACCCACTTTTCTTTCATGTTTGGTGTTGGTTTCAATGGGCGTGCATTTCTATTATCTCATTGATTTTTTTTAATTATGCAGCTGAAATTGGCTATCAAATTTTAATTTATTTTGGAGGTTTTATGTATTTGTCCATTGCTAGTATGACTCTATTGATGGATAAGCATTGGAGTGCCATTTATGTGGAAATGATAAAGAATATCATCGCTGTGGTAGTAGTGTTTTTTTATGGAGATTGGTTTATGCTTCATTCATCTTTGGTTATGGGACCCGCTTTAATCGCTACATATCACATATTATGTATGTTTATGACCGGCTACTATTACAACATATTTCGATCAGAGATACCAGCATAATTTCACCTACAGACGTTTGGAGATTGGTTCTAAAATCTGGAAGAAAGGTTAGACTGAACCGTTCTGTTAAAAAAAATCTTGAAAACTTTTTCTTTTCTGAAGTTTCAAATCTTGTAATAAAGCTGATTTGGGTCTTATGATTAAATTGAAGGATTGATTTCTTCCAAAAGGGATCCAATTGAAGCTTAATTGCCAGCAGTGTAAATCACGGTTAACCCCAATGCTAGTCTGAGTAAATTTATTTTTCTCTAAATCGAAACCAGACCTAAAATTTATTTTAGTTTTTGAAGTCAGAGATACATCTCCTGAAAAAGTCAATGTTTGCCTTATCCTTGATTCTAATAAACCAGATTGAGTGACATTTACGGAATAGGAAACCCTAAGGGACCATGGAATATTAAAATTAACATACTCATTTGGGTTTTTATAAATATAATCTAGATCAGCGGCATCTTGTAACCCTAATTCTTCTTGATTCGTGATATCTTGATCTATAAAATCATTTCTTTCATTATTCTTTTCTACATCACTTGAACCTTTTGGTTTTAAGTTTATGCTAATGGCGGTATTGATTCTAGATAAATTGCCTAAACCTCGGCCATTTTGCCATGAGAATTTATCAATTCGCTCCTGACGTGTGACTAGGCCTTCTTCATTGGTTACTAAAGCATTATATACGTAGGGATCAAGGGTGCCGCCGATATTGAAACTAAGCTTACCTTTAAAAAAACTGGTTCTAGTTGATAAATTTATATTGGATAAATTGAAAGAGTCAGCGGCAAAATTATAACCACTGTTTAGAGAGAAATTATCGAACAGCTTAATTTTTTTATAACCAATGCCTAACGTATCTTTTTTATCTCGAACTTTTATTTCAAGATTATTTTGGAGACCAAAGCTCAAAGTTTTACTGATATTTCCTCGAGGAGATCCATAAGCAAACTGGTGATATTTTGACATCAGTACTGAATCTCCTTTTTCGTTTTTTTGTACCCACTCCCAAGGACTATTTTCGCTATTGGTAATGTCAGGCGTGTAGCTAAAAGAAATTGAAGGTGTGACTACATGGCGTATGGCTTGAATATAACTTCCAGGCTTAAAAAAGCGAGTTCCATATATAATGGTACTCAAAGAAGCACCTGAATTCCATGAAAGAGCACGTGAAAATTTCTGGAGGGTATCGACTTGAACGGCTTCAAGTTCGGGTAGATAGGTATAATCAAGTTCTTTGGTATACCAATATTCTGTCAAATTGAAGTTGGGACTGAGATTTAATTTATTGAATAGTTTAACTGATGTGGCAATGGGTATTTTATGTTGACCTCCATTTTTTGCATTTTTAAAATCCAATTTTAGTTCTTCTTCTTGATCCTCCTGATTGAATGTTTGGTTAGCAACTACAAATGGAAAGTTGGTCCTCGCCTGTTTATTAGTGATTTCATTTTTTGCAACAAAATTATAGCTAAGTCCTAATTTTTTTAGGAAATCCATATTGGATCCAGCTAATTTCTTAAAGGGGTACTGCCGATTGACATTGAGGGACAACTCTGGTAGATTAAAAGTCATCACACCTGTTTGTACGTTTTGTCGATGTCGAGCATTCATAGTCAAATTAATAGGGGCATTAGCAAATTTTTGGCGGTAAGAAAGATTAGATGAAAATTGAGAACTGATACTTCTGTTAAAATCGGTAGTGGCTAAATTATTATTGTTGTTATAAGTCGTCGTACCTGCTGAAATTGAAGCACTGACACTAGAATTCCCTTTAGAAAGAGGTTTAAGATTACTTCTTACCCAAAAGTCATTACTGCTCAATCCATTTTCATTATCGATAATATTTTTATTAAAGCTAAAATTGAGACCTCCTGTGTAAACATATCTTTTTTTAAAATTTGTATTGAAAACCGCGCCATATCCCCCGTTAGAAAAAACAGATCCCGTAGTTCTGATGTCCATATAATCATTAACAGCCCAATAATAACCGCCATCTCTTAAGAAAAAACCTCTTCGGGTCTCTTCCCCATAGGTGGGAACTAAGATACCAGAGGTTTTTTCTTTTGGTTTTGGGAACATTCCAAAAGGAAACCAGAGGGGGGTTTTAATTTCCCGAAACCTTAAATTGAAAGGACCAGAGATGACATTTCGTTTCGTTACTTTGAGCTGTTTGGATTGAATGTGAAAATGCGGCTCCGTGAGATTACAGGTAGTGTACATGGCTTCTGAAATATACATTTCATTTCGTTCATTCTTCTTGACATCTTGGCCATGCATGAAGGCACCCATTTGCTCAGTGATTACACCTTTGATTTGGGCCCTTTTGGTCTTTAAATTGTATATGATGAAATCGGTTTCGTAGACGGTACCCTTTTCTGTAAAAATGGGCTTTCCTTGTTTTCCTCCTGCTGAATCCAAGCTATAAGTTGAAGTAATGATTCTATCAGTCATACTGATTTGGGTTTCATCAGCGTCTAATTCAATTTCCCCATAGTCAATATGACTTTCTCCATAAAGGGTCAGTTTACTAGATTTTAGATCAAAAAAAATGGAATCTTGGGCATTATAATTTATGATGGTTTCAATTTCTCCAATAGGGGGCTTAGGTTCTATGAAAGAGTATGCGGTAGTATCTGAGCTTATCTCTGACCTTGAGGAGTCATCAGATATTTTTAGGGTATCCAAGCCTTTTAGTAGGATGGTATCGCCAGATATACTTAGGCCCTCTAAATCATTCAGCATTACAGTATCTCCTTGTACAACCGTTTGTGCAATTAAAGAGGCACAGGTTGATAAGGTTAGAATAAATCCGACTAATAGACTTATTATGCACTTCAAGTTTGATACAAATTTTGTTTTAAAGAAAATTTTGCAATTTTTGTGCTAAAGTATCGTATTTGATATACTAACCAATCGTTGAACAGTGAGAAATATTGCAATATCTTTTGTGATTTCGTTAGCATTAATTTTTGTTTCGTTCCAAACGGTTGGAATTAAACAATACAAAGTTAGGAAAATAGTCATTGATCCGGGTCATGGAGGCCGAGATCCGGGGACCCACGGGTCATTTTCGAATGAGAAAGATGTAGTATTAAAAATTTCCTTGGAGCTGAAGAGAATTATTAATGAGAATATTCCAGATGTACAGGTTGTTCTGACCCGTTCGGATGACAGTTTTCCCTCACTGGCTCAGCGCTCGAAAATTGCGAATGATCTTGAGGCGGATTTATTTATTTCAATACACGCCAACTGGCTGAGTAATCCAAATGTTACAGGTACCGAGACTTACGTTATGGCAACTAAAAATATAGGTCGAAATTTTGAGGTAGCTAAACGTGAAAATTCAGTTATTTTGTTGGAGGAAAATTATAAAGAGACCTATCAAAACTTTGATCCTAAATCAATTGAATCTTATATTTTATTTTCGCTTACCCAAAATGCTTTTCATGAAAAAAGCGTACAATTTGCCAGCTTAGTCGAGAAACAGTTCAAAGAGCGCGTCGGCAGAAGGAGTTTAGGCGTGAAACAATCAAGCCTTCAGCTACTTTGGAGTACCGCAATGCCTAGTGCTTTAATTGAAGTTGGTTATCTTAGTAACGCAAAAGAAGAACGATATTTGAATGATAAACGTAATCAAGTTTATATTGCTTCTGGGATTTACAGAGCGATTAGAGATTATAAAAAAGAAATCGAACAATCAAAGTAAACAATGAGGGCTAAAGAATTTAAAATAGGATTAATTGCGCTTGCCGCGAGCCTGACATTATATTTTGGATTTAGTTATTTGAAAGGGAGAGACTTCATGAATAAAGAAACCAGTTATTATGTGGTTTATGATAACGTAGATGGTTTGACCAAATCAAATCCGGTAATTATTAATGGTTTGACTGTAGGTAAAGTCCGGGATATTCAACTTCGCCAAGATTTCAATAATCAAGTAGTTGTTGAATTAGCTATTAATTCTGAAATTATTTTAGGAGACTCAACCATTGCGGAATTGTCAAATGCAGACTTATTAGGGAGTAAAGCAATCGTATTGAAAATTGGTCCTCTAGATAGGCCTTTAGCCGCCAATGACACACTTAGAGCACTTATGGACAGAGGTCTTGCTGAATACCTCGATAATGTGCAGCCGATCACTGATAATCTTAATGTTACCATAAGGAGGATCAATGAAATTCTATTGGGACTTCAAGGAAGCGGTGAAAAAATAACCAGTACGATTTCTGAACTAGAAATCACATTGAAAGGTATTAATGAATTATTGAATGAAAATAAAGAAGGTTTTGCTTTAGTTATTCACTCTACTAACGAGGTGTTAACCAATGTAAATAATAAGATCAAAGATTTAGATCCTATTTTCAAGAAAGCAGAAGACGTTTTGGATTCGCTCAGCAATCTAGATTTGAGTGGGACCTTGGTTGAAGTGCAAGATTTTATGAAAGCATTGAAAAGTACCATTTCGGCCATAAATCAAGGTCAAGGTACAATGGGTCAATTGATCGTGAACGATTCTTTGTATAATAATCTCAATCAATTGTTGTTTGATCTAGATAAATTGACCCTTCATTTTAATCAATACCCTAAAGACTTTCTCAAACCTTTAGGGAGAAAGAGCAAAAAAATGAAGGGATTGGAGTCCCTGAGTAATTGATAATTAAAGAGGGCCTGTTACCAGATGAATAATAAAGAGCTGAAGTCATTGGTGCAATTATTGGATGATGACGACGTTGAGGTGGTTGGGCATGTTGAAGAAAAACTTAAAACCTTAGGTACTGGAGTGATTCCTTTTTTAGAGGAAGCTTGGGAACAGACGTTCAATCCTAAGGCTCATGAACGGATTGAGGACTTGGTTCATTTCTTGCAATTTGAGTTGGTTCAGGAGCGCCTGACGCATTGGTATGAGCATGAAAAAGAAGATCTGTTGAAAGGGATGTGGATTCTGGCCACTTATCAATATCCTGATTTAGAATACACACAATTGTCAAATAAAATAGAACAGTTGTATCGAGAAATTTGGACACAAATGGGTCCTGACTTACTCCCCTTTGATCAGATTAAGACGATCAATAGTATGCTCTTTGAAAAATATAAATTTAGGGCCAATACCAAAAATTTTCATGCTCCTGGAAACTCCATGATAAATAGCCTCCTAGAATCCTCAAAAGGAAACCCTATATCCCTCTCTGCACTCTACTTATTGATTACTCAAAAACTGGGCCTACCTATATTTGGAGTAAATCTACCCAATTTATTTGTGCTCACGTATAAGACCGACAAACTTCAGTTTTACATCAATGTTTTTAATCGAGGATTGATTTTTTCTAAAGAGGATATTGATAATTATATTTCCCAACTTCAATTGATGCCTCAAAATGAGTATTTTGAACCTTGCGATCATGGCCAAATAATCAAGAGAAGTCTTAAAAATTTAATGGTCGCCTTTGATAAGATTGGGGACTATCACAAGAGTGATGAAATTAAAAAACTGATAAGTCTTATCACTGGCAGTTAAGGTTTTCATAAGCTATAAGCAAGCAAATAATTCAATATGGGCACAATGTTGATTCGATATTGTTCATTGATTTCGGTAGACATAATATGACCTAAGGTTTGATGATCATCTATCAACTCTGTTTTCAGTTCATTTTTAAAGCTCAGTTGAGTTTGTCCACATATTTTGATCAATACTTCTTTGACCACCCATATTTTACAGAGATTGAAAGCGTCGTTTTTATGCTGATACTCACTCAGATGGAGGATTTTAGATTGAATCTTGATTAATTGGTTTCTAGGGGATTCAATATCAATACCACAAGGCGCATCCAAATGAATCATGGCAGCAGCCATAGGAAAAGAGTGTGTTATTGAAATGTTTGCCGCATGGCCGATGAGGAAAGGCTTTCCTGCGGTCGTTTTAGCAATGCCAGCATATGAAATTTCAAATAGTGAGGCAAGATGCATGACCAATAATCGGGTCGCTAGCCATTCGCATTTTTTTTTATCATTCTTGTGCGGGGCTGACGAGCCCGCTAAACGGGCTAACTCAGTTGCCGTTTCGGTGATATTCCAAACGGCATAAGTGCTTACCTTGTTTATTTTCTTGGTTAAGAATAGTGGCATTCGAGTAAATAGATCGTGCAATTGTAATACTTTTGATGGTAACATTTATGATAAACCGACCTTCAATAACAAAGGAACATACCTTTATGGGCCATAAAGATGCTATTTATGCTTTGTGTGGATTAAATGGGCATGAATTTATTTCAGGGGGCGCAGATGGTTATATTATTAAATGGGATACAAATGGATATGCTGCTGGAAATGTAGTTGCAAAAGTTCCAACCTCTGTTTATGCGCTTAGCTATGATCCCTTAAGAGGTCATCTATTTATAGGTCAAAATTTTGATGGACTGCACGTCATTGACCCAGTAGCCAAACGAGAAATTACATCGCTTCAAATGACGAAGACTCATATTTTTGATATCCAGTTTGATGATGATTTTCTTTACATAGCGACAGGTGATGGCGCTATTTATATTGTAAGTCGGGAAAGCTGGAAGCTTGTAAAAATGCTTAATTTATCTCAAAAGAGTGCCCGCACTTTGCAGATAGATGAGCATCGTATTTATGCCGGCTACAGTGATGGCTGCATACGGGTAATTGACAAGAAAAATTATAAACTTATCCAAGAAATACAGGCACATAAAAACTCTGTTTTTAGCTTGTGCATCGATCCTACTAATAAGATGATATTAAGTGGGAGTAGAGATGCACATCTCAAAATCTGGTCACTTGAAGAGGGAAACACCTTATTTTTAGCAGAGGATATAGTGGCCCACATGTACACCATCAATCATATTAGCTATCATTCAAATGGGCATTATTTTGTAACTTGCAGTATGGACAAATCAATAAAGATTTGGGATTCGGGTACTTTTAAATTAATCCGAGTCATCGATAAGGGGCGTTATGCAGGTCATGAAACCTCAGTTAATAAGCTTTTGTCAATGCCAAATAAAAATTCTTTAATATCTTGTAGTGATGATCGTACTATATCTGTCTGGGATATAAACTTTAGTAAATAATATGAGAATAACACCGCTGGAAATCAAAAGGAAAACCTTCGAAAAAAAACTTCGTGGGTTTGATAAAGATGAAGTAGATGCTTTTTTAGCATCTTTATCTCAAGAATGGGAGCGATTATTGAATGAAAATAATGAGCTTAAAATAAAGCAAGAAATGGCTGATATTGAGGTAAAAAAACTCCGTGAAGTTGAAAATTCATTGTTTAAAACACTCAAAACAGCAGAGGATACAGGGGCGAATTTGATTGATCAGGCCAACAAAGCGGCAGAGCTTCATCTCAGAGAGGCGCAAATGAATTCAGAGGCAGTAATGCGCGAGACCAAATCAAAAGCTACCAGAATTATAGAAGAGGCAGAGAATCAGGCTAAAAATTTGATTGTTGAGATGCAGGATATCATCAAGGACTTAGCCAAGAACTATCAAAGCATTGAAAATCACAGAGACTCGTTAATTGGAGAGTTGCAAAATATTATTTTGGATATAACCGATAGAATCAACCGAGCAAGTAATCAGAAGGGGAACTTCAAGGTAGAGGATCACTTGATCAAAGTTAGGAAACAGGTTCACGATTCACGGTCGCTGATTGATAAGGAAGAGCCAATCGCACCGCCAGCATCGCTGGCTCCTATTCCTCAAATCTCTAAGGATGATGTAGCAGCAACTGAAAAGCTCACTGAATTTATTAAATCAAAAGATACGGTATCAAAAAAGACGAAAAGTGAAAATAAAGAAGAGGACGGATCAGTGAAAGACGAAAGTGGAGATGTTTCATTTTTTGACCAGATAAAAGGCTGATGGCATTTGTTTCATTAGAGGGGATGGAGTTCTACGCGCATCATGGATATCATGAAGAAGAGCGAAAAATAGGTAATAAATACAGTGTTGACGTCAAAATGGAGCTTAATGTCGATTTGGCTGCTAAAGAAGATAAATTAGAGGGGACGGTTGATTACGAACAGGTATATCAATTGATTTCAAAGGTAATGTCTAAAGAGGCGGCGCTGCTAGAGTATTTGGCCAATCAAATCATTGAACTTTTGATAAGCAAATTTCCACAAGTCAAAAAAGTTTGGGTAAAAGTGAGCAAATACAACCCACCTATTCAAGGGCTTTGTCATCGGGCTGTAGTTGAATTGTATTCATAATTACGAAAAATAAACCCACGTGATTCAGTCCCCTCATGAAAATCAATTTCTTGACCAATTAGGAACATCATTTCTGATTTTTGTATGAGAACGTTAATTCCAGAAACTAATGAAACCGTGTCAAGCTCCTTTTTTTTATCAAACCCCAAGGTGAAGTTGACACCCGAACAGCCCTGGCCACCTTTTATACTTACCCTAAGTAAGTATTCTTGAGGAATACCTTTAGTTTTGAGTATATTTATAATTTCTTCAACGGCGCGGGTAGTTATCTTGATGGGAGCAATCATTGCACAAAAGAAATTATTTATTTTTGAAATAGGTAATAAAAATAGAGGATATGAATTTGTTAATTGATTTATTAAAAATATTAGGACCTGCGACTATAGTACTCTATGCTTCATTTTTGATGGTAAGCTCATTATTGAGGGCTCGATTTGATGAGCTCCAGTCTACCTTGAAGCTAAAAAATCAAAAGGAGATGCTGCCCATTAAGTTACAGGCCTATGAGCGGATTATATTGCTTTTGGAGCGATCAAATCCCAACAATTTAATTCCTCGATTAAGTCAAAAAGAGATGAATGCAACCGTTTTGCAGCATCTTTTAATTAAAGAGATAAGACAGGAATTCAATCATAATTTGGCCCAACAAATTTATCTATCCAATGAAGCGTGGTCTTATATTACCGCCGCCATTGAGGATACCGTTACCTTGATCAATGAAGCCGCTATGGGTTTGGGAGAAAAACATTCCGGATTAGATTTAGCCAAATTAATATTAGAAGGGGCGGTCAAGAAGAACAGTATCACTCAAACAATTGTCTTTGTGAAAAATGAAATAAAAGAGATGTTTTAAGATGAATAGGAGTGTATTAAAAATTTTCAGACAAGCAAAGCTTATACTACAAGAGCAAAGCCAGGTCAAAGTATTGTTTGGGCAAGTGTCCAAAAAGCTACAAAAAATGAATGGGGGCCATAAGCAGATCAATGAGCTGTTGGAGTATGTGCAATTATTTTTAAGGATGATTAAAAAAAGTTTTACCGGTGAATACAGTTCTTTTTCAAATAAAACACTGCTGTCTTTGGTTTTCGGATTGCTCTACTTTGTAACACCCATGGATGTAGTCCCAGATTTCATTCCTTTACTTGGGTTCTCTGATGACCTATCTATAATTTATTTCATCCTCAAAAATTTCAAATCAGATATCGAAGCTTTCAAAATTTGGGAGCTCAATCAGCAATCTGTGAGTTAAAAAAAGATAGGGTGAAGGAGAAACAGAAAAAATCTGCATTGATCATCGGCGCATCAGGTTTGGTAGGAAAACTACTGTCAGAAGCGATATTACAAAAGAACTACTACACAAGTATAACTTTGGTATTGCGGAGGGCTATTGATTTAAAATACGATAAGCGGGTGAAAATAATTATGATCTCAGATTTTGATGCACTCGATCAATATGAAGAAAATCTTTTTTCGGAGGACGTTTTCTGCTGTTTAGGTTCCACAATGAAAAAGGCAGGATCCAAATCGAATTTTGAGAAAAGTGACTTAATATATCCATTGAAAGTAGCCACGATAAACCAAAAGAACCCCAATTTCAAGAATTATTTGATCGTTACTTCCCAGGGAGCAAATGCTCAATCACTTTTTTATTACAATCAAGTTAAGGGCAGGTGTGAACAGGCTTTATTGGCATTAAATCTACCAGGTTTAAAAGTATTCAGGCCGTCTTTGCTGTTGGGAAATCGTATTGAAAAAAGAGGGACTGAGGTATTCCTTAATTTCCTCATACAAGTCGTAAGCTCACCTTTAAAAGTGTTGGGCATATCTTTTTTTTGGTCCATTGAGGCAGCCATAGTAGCGCGAGCGATGTTACAGGTTGCGATGAATGAAAATGAGGGGACCGTATTTTATGATGCTAAGGCGATGGTTCAATTAACTCAAAAATGATTGTAGTGATTCAGCGTGTTTCAAACGCAAATGTCAAGGTAGAAAAGATTCCTATTGCATCTATTGAACAGGGATTGCTGATCCTGCTGGGTGTTGAGGAGGCAGATGATAATGAAGATTTGAATTGGTTAGTAAAAAAAATCGTTCAACTAAGGATTTTCTCAGATGGGGAAGGCAAAATGAATTTAAGTGCCCTAGATGTGCAAGCTGAATTTTTGGTGGTCAGTCAGTTTACCTTATATGCCCAAACAAGAAAAGGAAATAGGCCCTCTTTTGTAAAAGCAGCGAAACCTGTGTATGCGGAAGCCCTCTATGAAGATTTTATTCAAGAACTGTCAAGTCATTCTAGCCTTCCGGTTCAGCATGGAAAATTTGGAGCAGATATGCAGGTCTCTTTAACAAATGATGGTCCTGTGACCATTATAATCGACACAAAAAACAAACATTGATAAGATCAGTCTTCATTTTGTAAATGATTGGCTTTGATTATGTGTTCTGTAAGGTCAAAGTACTATTTTTGCAAATCTATTTTCATTCTATGCAGGACATTCGTAATTTTTGTATTATTGCCCATATCGATCACGGGAAAAGTACCTTGGCTGATCGACTCTTGGAGAAAACATCCACGGTTACCAAAAGAGAAATGCAGGCACAATTGCTTGACAACATGGATCTTGAAAGAGAGCGTGGCATTACCATAAAAAGTCATGCCATACAAATGGATTATCTCGAAGAAGGGCAAAAATATGTCCTCAACTTAATAGATACTCCAGGACATGTCGACTTTTCGTATGAAGTTTCACGCTCGATAGCGGCCTGCGAAGGCGCATTGCTTATTGTAGATGCCTCCCAAGGGATTGAGGCGCAAACCATTTCTAATCTGTACTTAGCCATTGAGCATGACCTTGAAGTCATACCCGTTCTGAACAAAATTGATCTACCTGGAGCCATGATCGATGAAGTTTCAGATCAAATTATAGATTTGATTGGCTGTGATAAGGAAGACATTATTCATGCGAGTGCTAAAGAAGGCATTGGCATTGAGGAAATATTAAAGGCAATCGTGTCCCGCGTACCAGCTCCCGAGGGCATTAAAGATGAGCCACTTCAAGCCATGATTTTTGATTCTGTATATAATTCATACCGGGGCATTGAAGTTTATTTCAGGGTATTTAATGGGGTAATAAAAAAAGGAGATAAGGTTAAATTTGTGAGTACTGGACAGACCTATGATGCGGATGAGATTGGTGTGTTGAGGTTGGATCATGAACCAAGAAATTCATTGGAGGCAGGAAATGTAGGCTATTTAATCTCAGGAATCAAAGTAGCCAAAGAGGTTAAAGTGGGAGATACCATTACCCATGTAGATCATTCAACTACGCGACCGATCAAAGGCTTTGAGGATGTCAAGCCTATGGTATTTGCAGGTATTTATCCTGTGGATACCTCAGAATTTGAAGAACTTAGGTCATCAATGGAAAAATTACAGCTTAACGATGCTGCTTTAGTTTGGGAACCTGAAACTTCCATTGCTTTGGGCTTTGGTTTCCGATGTGGTTTTTTGGGCATGCTTCACATGGAAATTATTCAAGAACGATTGGAACGAGAATTTGGGATGACCGTGATCACAACTGTGCCCTCGGTTAAATTTCATGCTATTGGCACTGATGGGACAATCATTCCTGTGAGCGCGCCTTCGGAGATGCCAGAATCTACCAAAATTTTTCACGTTGAAGAGCCTTTTATCAAGGCACAAATCATTTCAAAATCAGAATATATTGGCAATATTATATCACTTTGTATGGATAAGCGCGGGGAGATCAAAAATCAAGTTTATTTAACATCGGATCGCGTCGAATTGACCTTTAACCTGCCATTAGCAGAAATAGTATTTGATTTTTTTGACAAACTAAAGACCTTGTCAAGAGGATATGCCTCACTAGATTATGAGTTAATTGGTTACCAAACTTCAACATTGGTGAAGTTAGATATCATGCTCAACGGAGACAAAGTAGATGCTTTATCTGCAATAGTGCATCGTGATAAGGCCTATGATTGGGGCAAAAGGCTGTGTGAAAAATTACGAGGCCTCATTCCGCGACAGATGTTTGAGATTGCCATTCAAGCTGCCATTGGGACGAAGGTGATTTCTCGCGAGACGGTCAAGGCACTTCGTAAAAATGTAATTGCTAAATGCTATGGTGGAGATATTAGTCGGAAAAGAAAACTATTAGAAAAGCAAAAGAAGGGTAAAAAGCGTATGCGTCAAGTGGGGAATGTTGAAATACCTCAAGAAGCATTTATGGCCGTTCTAAAACTTGATTGACCATGGGATTATTACTTGATGGAAAAAAGATAGCCAATGAAATTCAGTCTGAAGTAGCACAGCGGGTTGGAGAACTCATAAATAATAACAAGAGAGTGCCCCATCTCGCCATTATTTTGATTGGAGAAGATGGGGCGAGTCATTCTTATGTCAACGGAAAGATGAAGGCCTGTAAAGCCGTGGGATTTGAGTACACTCTTTTACAATTTGCTACCACCATAACAGAGAAAAAATTATTTAAGCACATCGAGCAACTCAATCAAGACGACGATATCGATGGATTTATAGTTCAGTTGCCTTTGCCTAAACACATCTCGGTGGAGCACATTATCCCTTTGATAGACTCAAAGAAAGATGTAGATGGCTTTACCAATCATAATTTTGGATCCATTGTTTCCGATCAGCCCTTGTTATTGCCTGCTACGCCCTTTGGAGTGATGGAGCTACTTAAACGCTATCAGGTGACCACCAAAGGAAAGCATTGTGTGATTGTGGGTGCGAGTCGTATCGTGGGAGCTCCAATGAGTTTGATGATGGTGGAGCAGGCTCAAGCTACGGTTACTATTTGTCATAAATTCACTCAAGATTTAGCGAAACATACCCGAAATGCCGACATTTTGATTGTTGCAGTAGGTAAGCCCGGGCTCATTACTGCAGATATGGTAAAATCAGGTGTGGTCATCATAGATGTGGGAACGACACGCATTCCAGATGCTACAAAAAAGAGTGGATTTAGACTTTCTGGAGACGTAGACTTTGAAAAAGTAGCGCCCTTGAGTAGTTTTATTACTCCTGTGCCGGGAGGAGTTGGACCTTTGACCATTGCATCACTTTTGTTGAATACACTCAAGGCTTATGAACGACACCACGATTAATCTTCTTGTAGATGAAATACCTATCATGGAATCTTTTTATACGATTCAGGGCGAAGGTTGTCATGTTGGGAAAGCCGCTTATTTCATAAGAATTGGTGGCTGCGATGTGGGGTGTCATTGGTGTGATGTGAAGATTTCTTGGGAGGCAAGTGACCATCCTAATCTTTCAGTTACTCGATTGGTAAAAATGGCCAATGAATATCCTGCAAAAATCGTAGTGATTACGGGAGGAGAGCCCTTGATGTATGATCTATCCCAATTAACCCAAAAGTTAAAAGCAGCGGATAAAAATACCCATATTGAAACTTCAGGGGTGTACCCACTTACGGGAGAATGGGATTGGATTTGCTTCTCCCCTAAAAAGTTTAAAAAGCCCAGGGAAGTATTTTACGAGCAAAGTGATGAATTGAAGCTGGTGATTTACCATAAGTCAGATTTTAAGTGGGCCATTGAGCATAGTAAAAAAATGAATCCTCAAGCCAAATGGCTTTTGCAGCCTGAATGGAGTCGACAAGAAGAAATACTACCTTTGATTATAGCGTTTGTTAAGGAACATCCCCGTTGGTCCATCTCTTTGCAAACCCATAAGTTCATGGATATACCTTAAGTATGCGATGGCTCTTGATATTTTTGTTGCTCTTTCTTTCAGTGCAGCTGTATGCGCAAGAAGAGTACTCGGTAGACAATCCTAGGGTTCAAAAATGGTACGAATCTGCGCGTCAATTGATAAAAGAGCGTGAGTTCGACGGGGGCATCTCATTATATCAAAAATGTTTAGTCAAGGAACCTACATTCGTTGAGGCACATTGGGCATTGGCCAGCATTTTCAAAAATCTTGGTGATGTGGAGCGCTCCTTTTATCACCTTGATCAGTATTATTTAGGAGCTGATGAGTCTAGGATCAGTGTCCCAAAATTAATGATTTTGGTAAAGGCGTATTTTAAAAATGGGTTTTATGCTAAAGCCAAAGCATGCACAGATCAAATTCAATTTTACCAGATGCCGGTAGATCAAGACGATTCGCTACTGATAGCTAGTATAGCTTATGCCTATAAGAATCAAAAAACAAAAGCCGTGGTGATGCCCAAGGCCTTGCCTTTATCTGTGAATCGCTACCTCACGCAATATTTCCCTACGATTACCATTGATAATAATACTTTAATTTTTACTAAGAGAGCCGGTACTTCAGGGAGTTATGATGAAGATTTAGTCGTTAGTTACCGGGAAGCTGATATTTGGTCTCCAGCGACATTACTCAGCAATAATATTCATTCAGAGTTTAACGAGGGGGCAGCTTCAATATCTGCGGATGGACGCACCTTGATTTTCACTATGTGTGACAAAGGTCAAACTTTTGGAAATTGTGATCTTTTTATTTCAAGAAAGTATGGTGAGGTTTGGTCAAATCCAGAAAATTTAGGCAAAGTAGTGAATTCCAAAAACTGGGATTCGCAGCCCAGTTTAGGAGCTGATGGTAATATCTTATATTTTTCATCGGATAGGCCTGGAGGAATGGGTAAGAGAGATATTTGGTATACTCAGCGGGTAGATAATACTTGGACTCAACCCAAAAATATGGGGAATATAATAAACACATTGAAGGATGATGTAACCCCTTTTATACACACCAATGGTGAAAATTTAATTTTTGCATCCAATGGCCGGGTAGGTTTTGGAGGCTATGATTTATATATGAGTGAGCAAAAGGAGGGGAAATGGCAAACTCCTAGGAACTTGGGTAATGCGGTAAACAATAATTTGGATCAATTATCATTTATCATATCCGCAGATGGCTCCATGGCTTATTTTTCTCAAGATTTTAAAAAAGCAGACGGTAAGCTAAAGACTAAAATTGTGCAGTTACCAATAGTCAATGATTCATTGGTCAAAAATACTTCTAGTTATATTTTTGGTCGGGTAAGAGATGCCATTTCACAAAAAGCCATCAAAGCTAAAATTGAACTTTTTGATATTTTTACGAACAAATTGAAGTACAGTACTTACAGTGATAGTATTTCGGGTGAATATTTTTTCGCTTTGAACGAAGGGTTGAGCTACGGAGTATATGCAGGGGCGAAAGGTTATTTCTTCGAAGATTTTAGATTTGATATTCAAAATAGCAGCTCTGGGCAGCCTGATACATTAGATATAATCTTGTCGCCGCTTGTAGTGGGAGCCACTATGATTCTAGAAAATATTTATTTCGACTTGGCCAGTTATGAATTGACACCAAACTCACAATCAGAACTCGAAATAGTTGCCGGATTTTTAGTTGAAAACCAAGTAAATATACAAATTGAGGGTCACACAGATCAATCGGGAGACCCCCAATATAATCAGGTACTCTCTGAGCAACGAGCAAAGGCAGTATATGATTATCTGATTGCATCGGGCATACCTTCAGATCAGTTAAAATTCATAGGATTAGGGTCTACATATCCTGTTGAATTAGATTCCACCTTGAGTGATCAAAACAGGCGCATAGAGTTTAGGATAAGAGCCGAAAACTAATCATTAATATCACTGAAAATACCATTGATTTGTGATTTTAGATACTTAAATACTACTTAGATTAAATTAAGCTGCTCGGAGATTAGCAGAGAGGTAAGGTGGGATACTCTTCGCAAATACATCGTGAAAAATAAGTCATATTAAATGGTTATAGGTTAAAAAATCTAAGTTTTTAATCCATTTTTAATGGTTAGATAATATTTTTTTTCAGAAGATTTTAGATATAAAATGAAAATTAACAAAAGAAAATACCTCAAAACACATGCTATTAAAAATAACATATTATTTAGTGTATTTCTTTTAAGACATTATTTAAAAAATCTTGAAAATATTACACATAATTATTAATAATTTTAATATAAAATTGAATTATGTTAAATTTACACTAATAAATATGATTAATTAATGCGATATTAGATAATACATATCTTTAACCCATATTAAATAGTGTTTTGTTTTTATTTATACAATAATTTAATAAATTGCCTTATTAACCATTACCAAAAATCAATTTAATTAATGTTCATTTTTAAAAACCAAATTTTTATGAAGAGGATTGTACTCATTAGTATTTCCTTTCTTTTTGTCCTAGGCACAGCTTGGGCGCAAAGAACGGTATCCGGTATAGTGAATTCTGATGATGGAAGTGGGGGTATCCCTGGTGTTAATGTGATTCTGAAAGGAACGTCAACAGGCACAACCACCGATTTAGATGGTAACTATCGTTTAAGTGTCCCAGAAGAGGGAGGTACGCTAGAATATTCCTTTATAGGTCTTACAACCCAAGAAGTAGTCATTGGTGCGAGAGCTGTAATTGATATTACTATGATGGAGGATGTAGAAACATTGTCTGAAGTAGTTGTCACGGGACTTGGTGTCGTGAAAGAGAAGAAGGCGCTAGGTTTTGGTGTATCTTCGATAAGTAGTGATGCATTGGTTGCCCGTCAAGAATCAGACGTAGCCAGGTTGTTGCGGGGAAAAGCGACGGGTGTAGATATTGCATCTACCTCTGGACTGGCTGGTTCTGGTACTAATATTATTATCAGGGGTTATTCTTCAATCACCGGCTCCAACCAGCCTTTATTTGTGGTAGACGGTATCCCGTTTAATACAGAAACTAATACTGGTAATCAAGGATTTGGATCAGGTAGTGCAACAGCATCATCTAGATTTTTAGATTTGGATCCAAACTCTATCGCTGAAATTTCGATTCTTAAAGGGTTATCAGCGACAGTTCTTTATGGAGAGCAAGGTAGAAACGGAGTTGTTTTAGTTACAACTAAGAATGGTCAAGCAGGTGCAGGTGCTTCTAAAAAAATGGAAGTAAATGTAACTCAAGGAATATTCCAGTCTGAAGTTGCGAATGTTCCAGATTATCAAAACACTTATGGTAATGGATTTAATGCAGGTTTTGATTGGTATTTCTCTAATTGGGGAGCTGCCTTTGATGATACTGATCCAGGATCATACGGTAGTAACTTTAGAAGAGCAGATGGTTCAACAGTATATGTGACACATCCATATGATCAGGACCAATATAGAAATGATTTTGATGGAATTTATGATGATGTCGATTACGAATATAAGCCTTATCGAGGCGTTGAGGAATTTTTCCAAAAAGGTTTGAGTTCAAACACTTCAGTGTCTATCCAAAAAGCACTTGGAGGAAATTCTTCAGTTAGCGCGACTTATAGCTATTTAACAGAAGAAGGTTTTACACCACAACTTGATGATATGGTAATGTCTGCGGGAAGAACAGAAAGAAGGACTAATTATATCGATAAGCATAATTTCGGTATTGGGTACCGAACTGAGTTGGATAATGGTTTGACCTTCAAGTCTACCTTCAACTATGTGAATACAGACAGAAGGTCCCCAATCACTGCTCCAGCATTTGGAGGAGACGGTAACGGTCTATTTGCTGCGATTATGTTTACACCAAGATCAATGGATTTGATGGGCTTACCTTTTCAATCGCCAGTTGATAACAGGAGTGTATACTACAGACGTGGTGGACCTATACAAAATCCGAGATGGACGTTGAATAATTCTGGCCAGGATGAAGCAGTTTCTAGATTTTTCTCTAATACAGAATTCGGCTACAAACTGGGTGAAAACTGGAATGTCATGTATCGTTTGAGCTTAGACACCTACACGCAACAAAATAATCGTTTCGTCAATATAGGAGGACCAAGGCAACCACTTGGTGAATTCAGTACGTTTACTACTGAGCGTTGGACAAACTCTCAGGTAATGAACTTAATGTACGATTACAAAATAGGTTCATCAATTACCATCGATGGTCTTGTTGGAGTAAACAGTGTAAGGCAAAAAGGCTCTTTCGTTGGAACAACAAGTCAAGAACAATTTGTATACAACCTATTGAATCATGGAAACTTTATTGAGCACAATAACTTTTCAGGATATGGAAATGAAAACGTTATGGGAGTATACGCCACTGCAGCCCTTGGTTACAATGGCTGGGCATATTTAAACTTGCAGGCTCGTAATGATTGGACTTCCACTTTAGAGGAGGCAAATCGATCAGTATTGTACCCCTCTGTAAGTGCATCGGTTATTATTTCAGATGCTATCGAGGGCTTGGGTAACAGTAATGCAGTTGATTATTTAAAGGTTAGAGTAGGTTATGGTACCTCTGCAGGTTACCCCGAACCTTATCAGACAAGAAATATTTTGAATTCTTCCACAAATGATTTTGTCACACCTGGAGGTTCTATTTTAAATACAAACTCTGTATCTAACCAACTAGGTAATCAAAACTTGCAAGCAGAGTTATTTACTGAACTTGAGGTAGGTCTTGAAGCAAGGTTGTTTAAAGATTTAATTGGGCTTGATTTATCTTGGTATAATAAAGAAAGTAGAGACTTGATTGTAGCACTCCCATTAGATCCTTCAACAGGATATACAAACACTACTGTTAACGCAGCCAAGGTTACAAATACAGGAGTTGAGCTTGGTGTAAATATCGCACCTCCACTTCCAGGAGCTCTTCGATGGGATATTAATTTGAATTATACCAAAAATCTGCCTACAGTTAATTCAATTTATGAAGGAATTGAAAGGGTCCAGATTGAAGGTTATGGAGGAAGTCTTGGTAACTATGCAATTCCTGGTGAACCTTTTGGAGCGATGTATGGAAGCACATTTATGAGAACAGACAATTCTGATCCTTCTTCACAATATGTGGTAGAAAGTATTGGAAACTATCAGTCGTCAGGAGAATTTGGTATTATAGGTAACCCTAACCCTGATTTTACAGCTAACTGGATTAACACATTGACATGGAAAGGCATATCTTTTGGATTTCAGTGGCAATACATAGCTGGAGGAGATATTTATTCTTCAACCATCCAAGCACTTTTAGCTAGAGGTAATACAACTGATACAGATGTTAACAGAAACGTTCCTATCATAATGCCTGGTGCGGTTAAGCAAGATGGTGTTGATGGCTCAGGAGAGCCCCAATATGTTGCAAACGATATTCAGACATATATGGGAGATTCTTTCTTCCGAGCTTATTTCTATGCGGATGAAGGAGGGGTTTTTGATGCTTCAGTTCTACGATTGAGAGAAGTTTCAGTGGCATATGTATTGCCTAAAACTTGGTTAGAAAAATCTCCCTTTGGTAGGGCAGCATTGACAATATCAGGTGAAAACTTATGGTATAATGCTCCGAACTTTCCTGTGGGAACAAACTTTGATCCAGAAATATCAAGTACTGGAGTTGGAAATGGTCGAGGCTTTGATTTTCGAACTGCGCCAACGGCTAAGAAATATGGTATGACATTGAACTTAACGTTCTAATTAAACGAATATAAAAATTAAAGTTTATGAAATTTGTAAATAAAATATTAATAGTATTCGCATTTGTAGGATTTATTTCTGCCTGTGATTTGGAACTAGATCAGCAGATTAATCCAAATGCATTAGATCCAAGTACAGCTAGTTTAGATGATCTCTATAATAGTATTCAATTAGGTTTTAAAGATCAGGTTGAGAGTGGAGAATATACTGCTGGTGCGATGGCTAGAATGTACATGACAGTAGCATTTACATATAATGCTGCTGTGACAAATACCACGATGGGTGGTGTTTGGAATAACGCCTACGCTGGAATATTTCCAGATGTAGACGCATTAATAGAGAAGCAGGGAACAAATAACTTTGCAATACATGTTGGATCAGCTCAAGTCTTAAAAGCCTGGACAATGATGCAATTGGTAGATTTAATGGGAGATGTACCTTACTCAGAAGCAGGTCAGGGAACTGACGTGATTAGTCCTAAAGTTGACCCAGGTGCGGATGTCTATGCTGCAGCGATTGCTCTTTTGGATGAAGCAATTACCAATCTCTCAGATGCTGCGGCTCCTGCTCCATCGAACGATCAATATTACGGGGGAGATCGAACTAAGTGGGTGACTTTGGCCAATACGTTGAAGATGCAGGCTTATCTTAATATGGGTGATGCCACTTCTTTCAATGCTATAGTAGCTGGTGGAGATGTTATTGATGATGCAAGTGAAGATTTCCAATTTAATTATGGAAGCCAGCGTGTCAATCCTAACTCAAGGCACTGGATGTATAATAGTAGTTATGAGCAAGGCGATGGAAATTACATGAGTAACTATTTTATGTATTTGCTTGCAGCCGAACAAGTTGATGCTGCCGGAGTAACAATTGTCGATCCAAGAACACGATATTATTTCTATCGTAAAACAGGGGATGCAACTAACTTGGATATAGCAGAATATGGTTGTCACTTATCAGTTTATCCTGATCAAGTAGACAGACCTGCTCACTGGAGTGGGGCTTTTGCTGATCTTCCTTATTGTTATGGTAAAGCTGACGGATATTACGGCCGAGATCATTTGAATGGATCTGGTACGCCTCCTGACGGTCCTGTAAAAACTTCGTACGGATTGTATCCTGGTGGAGGAGCTTTTGATTTTGATGAATTCCGAGATACTAGAACACTAGGAATTTTTGGAGGCCTAGGTGAGGGAATACTACCTGTTATGCTCTCATCACATGCATGGTTTATGCGAGCTGAGATGGCTGAGTCTGCTGCTGCTGGTGGTGGAAGAGACGAGCTCTCGGCCGGAATTAGTGCTTCTCTAGCAAAGGTGAGATCTTTTAAATCCTTAGTCTCAGCTGAAATGTCTCAAGACATAACCTTGAAGGATGGGTCCGTTGTTAATGTTGAAACATTCTACGGGATGACTGACACAAAAGTTAGCGATTATTTAGCTGATGTTTTGGCGGTTTATGATGCGGCAGATGCTGCAGGTAAAAAGGATCTTATTGCAAAGCAAATGCTGATAGCCATATATGGTAACGGTGTAGCGGCATATAACATGTGGAGAAGAACAGGATTACCGTCAAACATGTCACCAGGCTTGGAGGCAGATCCAGGAACGTTTGCATATAGAATGCGATATCCTCAGGATTACACAACCAGAAATGGTAATTACGATGAGGAAACGGATCTCATAACGAACAGAGTTTTTTGGAACGTAAGTGGTCCAACTCTTTATTAATGTTAAATGCTAAATATTAAAAAAATGATAAATTCAAATAATATTACAAAAACGTTAATTTTGGGACTTCTGGTCATGCTTTCATACTCTTGTGCAGATCCAGATGAGAAACCAATATTAACTTTTGATGATGCAATTAAAGGGAGTTATCCTCGAGTTACTTCGACTTCAGGTGCTGCTTTGGTTGATCCGAATAATTTAAGTTCATCTTCTTTTGGTTATTCAGTAGAGTTTGTGGATGAAACAAACGGTGTAGATGTGACAGAATTTAAGTTTACAATGACATACAACGGCGGAAGCGAAGTTGATATGCCTGGCAGAACTTATACGTCAGCTGATTTTACCAAAAATGCAGATGGCTACATGAGTATGGATATTCCTGCTTTTACTGCTGCTGAATTATCTGGCCTCGCTGGAGTAACTATTACTGCTGCAAATGCAGATGCGGGAGATTATTTCACTGTTAAAAGTTATTTATCAAAAGGTGGATTGGTTTTTTCAAATAGCAACAAGTCATCTACCATTACGGGACCTGCTTTTGCAGGAAGGTTTGATACTACTTTTCCAGTAGCTTGTCCTTCTGATATGTATTTAGGTGAAGTTGTGTCTTCTAGTGATTTTTATTGGAATGGATTTGATGCTGCGGCTACTGCTACAGGAGTCAGTGTGGAGGGTTATCCAATAAGTATTGTAGAGGTCAGTGCAGGTAATTTCAGTTTTAATGATTGGTCTTTTGGTGGATATCAAACATACTATGCATGCTGTGTACCTGAGGGAGATTTCGGTTTCTCAGACTTGTGTGGCGTTGTTACTTTTAACAAAACTGCTACTGATTCTTACGGTGATGCTTGGGAATTTAAGTATTTCATGGCTGCAGATAATGTCACTCTAACTATTGCAGGAAACAATCCAGCTTGGGATGAGAATGCGATTACAACTATTACATTCCCCGTAGCACAGACGTGGACATGTGATAATTGTGAAGCAGCGCTGGCAGATGTTACCTTTTAATCAAATTAAATTGAATTCAAAAAAGCCGATTCCTTTGGGATTGGCTTTTTTTGTGATCTTAATTTTTGTAATGGTGTTGTTGAGTTATTATGAAAAATAAAGTTTTAGTTTTCATTGCAATTATTTTCTGTGGGTGTGGAAGTAGTGGTTTGAGTCCATTGAAAGAGATCCCCTCAAACTTACCCAAGATTGAAGTTTTAGTGAATAAAGAAAATTTTAAAGGATATATTTTATTACGTAAAATTGACTCTCCTGGGATTATGTTTATGGTAAATAGCTTCGGTGAAGTAGTTTGGTATCAAAAAGCTGATACTGCTCTTAATCGAGTCTTTAAACCCTATGCGAAAAGTTATGTAGCTTTAAATTCTAAGTCTGATTTAATTGAAATCAGTTATGAAGGTGATACGATAAATCATCTTAAATTTGGGATGGGTGGTTATGATAAACTCTTACATCACGATTTAATTAAAGATGGGGATGATTATGTTGCGCTTACTCATGAAATACTACCAATCAATTTAACGGCAATTGGTGGACTAGATCAAGATACCATTAAACATGATGGCATCATTAAACTATCAGCTGATGGCAAAAAAATATGGAGTTGGAATTTATCGGATCATTTAAATCCTTTAATCAATCCGAATGTGCTCAAGGATAGGATAGATTGGGGACATGCCAATGCAATAGAGTTAGATATCGATGGTAATTATTTAATTTCATTCAGAAAGTTTAATGAGATTTGGAAAATTGATAGGGAGACAGGAAGTGTGTTGTGGAAATATAGTGGTATTTCTATGGAAAATGAGCACAATAGATTCTATGGGCAGCATTCAATCAACCTAGCCCCATCGGGTGATTATTTACTGTTTGATAATGGAGATAAAAAATATAGAAAAACCTCAAGGGCATTGGCCTTTAAAGTGAATAATAATTCTTTTTTAAACACTCTGATCATTGAGTTGCCAGATTCTTTGTTTAGCTGGAAAATGGGCAGCGTTTATCAATTTAGTGATGGGCGCTATCTATTTAGTAGCACTATGAGAAAAAAGATTGTTATTACTGATGATTTGGGTAATATTCTTTGGATGGCGCAGTCAAGTGAAGAATTTTATAGGGCTTATCATATAGACGAGTCAATGATACATTAATTTTTAAATGCAAGGGTATGTGATTATGTTGTCGGTTATATGGCTTTCTTTCATTGTTTCGGTTTCTTTATAAATTTGTTAGTGTATAGAAATATGAGATTTTACCTTATTCTTCTTTTATTTATATTTTTTGGCTGCGAGCAAGAAAAAGTGTCTGAAATTATCTTTGAGCGTTTAAGTGCTCAAAGAACAGGTATTGATTTTAGTAATGATCTAAGTCATGATGTTAATAATCGATCTAATTTATTTGATTTTGATTATTTTTATAATGGTGCAGGGGTTGGTGTTGCTGATATAAATAATGATGGATTATTAGACATTTATTTTGCTGGTAATCAGGTCGACGATAAACTCTATATCAATAAGGGAAATTTTGAGTTTCATGATATTTCTATTGAAGCAAATTTAAATCCTTTGGGGGGTTGGTCCAATGGTATATCTTTTGTGGATATCAATGAAGATGGTTTTCTTGACATTTATATTTCTAGAGGCGGGCCTCTTGAACCAAGCCAACGGGCAAATCTCTTATATGTAAATCAAGGAGATGAAACATTCATTGAAAAAGCTCGTGATTATGGATTGGCTGATCAGGGATTTAGTACCCAATCAGCATTTTTCGATTTTGATCAGGATGGTGACTTGGATTGCTTGGTGATGAATGAAAATGGATTATATGGTACAGAACCAGCAGCATTTTATCAATTACTCCGAACCCAAAAAGGATTGATGCATGGTAGTTCGAGCCATTTTTATATTAATGATGGTGGGACTTATGTTGATGCTACCGCCCAAGTAGGAATGCTAAGACCTAGTTTTGGTCTGGGATTATCTGTCAGTGATTTAAATGGAGATGGCTGGTTAGATATCTACATAGCCAATGATTATTTTATTCCAGATGCCATGTACATAAATAAAAAGAATGGAACTTTTTTTGACGAAATAAAATCAAGAACTAGTCAAATATCTTTTTTTGGGATGGGAGTCGATGTGGCTGACATTAACAATGATGCTTATCAAGATATTTTAGTGCTTGATATGGCCAGTGTAGATCATGTTAGATCCAAGACACTGATGCAGTCTATGAGCGCTTCAAATTTTGATATGTTGGTGAACAAATTCGACTTTGCTTATCAATATATGTTTAATACTTTACAAATAAATCGAACCAATAATGTTTATCGAAATATTTCTCATCAGTTAGGAATAGCTAAGACAGATTGGAGCTGGGCAGGATTAATTGCCGACTATAATAACGATGGCAATAAGGATGTTTATATAACCAATGGCTACAGGCGGTATGCCTCAGATAATGATTTTTCGAATAAAGTGGTCCAGATACAGGCTAAATATCAAGGAAAAGTTCCAATGAGTGTTAAAAAGCAATTATATGAAGAAATGCCTTCTGAAAAGTTACCTAATTTATTATTCGAAAATCAAGGTAATTTGTCCTTTAAAAATAGCTCATCTGATTGGGGTATTGTTACGCCTTCTTTTTCCAATGGTGCAGTGTATGCCGATTTAGATAGGGATGGTGATCTAGATTTAGTTACTAATAATATAGACCAGGAGGCTTTTGTTCATAAAAATTTGAGTAGAGAATTGAATTTGGGTAATTTTTTAACGGTTAAAACATTAAGTAGGCATCATGAGTCATACGCTAAAGTCTATGTGTACACAGGGGATTCAGTTCAATTATGGGAAAATAAAGGCGTAAGAGGATATTTTTCATTTGTAGATCCTGTTGCATATTTTGGTTTAGGATCTTTAAAAATGGTTGATTCTGTAAGGATAGTTTGGCCAAATGGTAAAGTTCATCAAAGATATCGTGTGGATGCAAATCAAGAGTTAATCATATCCGAAACGGACGAAGAGTCGTCGCAAATCAACAATAAGAACAAAAAAAATAAATTCACTTTTTCTGAGTCAAAAGTCATCAATTTTAACCATAAACAGTCTTTTTATGATGATTTTAAAAAAGAAATTTTACTTCCCTACAAGCAATCTACTGTAGGTCCTTCCATTGTATCTGGAGATGTTAATGGAGATGGATGGGATGATATTTTCATTTCAGGATCTAAAGGACAACCATCTCAAATATTCATTCAACGAGAAGGTGAGTTTGAAGAAATAGAGAACTTTGATTTTTTGATAGACAAAGAATTTGAAGATGTAGGAGGATTATTTTTTGACTGCGATGGTGATTTGGATTTGGATTTATATGTACTTTCAGGGGGTAATGAATATTTAGAAAGTTCTCCTTTCTATAGAGACAGATTATATATCAATGATGGTCTCGGAAAATATTATAGAGATAAAAATTTTGTGGATAGTTCAGGTTTGAGCGGTAAAGTTGTTAAAGAAATTGATCTCGATGATGATGGTGATCTGGATTTAATAATAGGGAACAGAATGATTCCACATCATTATCCCTTGAGTTCGTCGGCAAAAATATTGTTAAATGAAAATGGAATATTTAAGAATATAACAACAGAAATCAGTACTGGTTTTAGTGAATTTGGAATTATTAATGATATTGAGGTAACTGATTTTAATCACGATGGAAAGGATGATTTTATAGTAGTGGGGGAATGGACAAAAGTTGGAATGTTTACTTCAGTAGAGGGAAAATTTCAAGATGTATCTGTTTCTTATGGGCTTGATAACGAATTGGGTTGGTGGTTTTCTATAACCTCTGCAGATATCAATGGAGATGGATTGATGGATTATATCTTAGGTAATATTGGGTTGAACACTAAATATACAGCATCTAAAGCAAAACCCTTTAAAGTATTTGCTAATGATTTTGACACTAACGGTACCTTTGATATTGTCTTGAGTAAAATGTACAAAGGAAATTACGTGCCGGTACGTGGTCGAGAATGCACCTCACAACAAATGCCTTTTATCTCAGAAAAATTCAATACCTATACCTCATTTGCCCAAGCATCTGTCCAAGATATGTTTGAAGATAAATTGGATAGTTCGTTGACGTTAGAAGTTAATGAGTTTAGGACATTGGTGATGCTAAGCACAATGGAAGGGTTCGACATAATGCCATTACCTAATCCTGCTCAAAGTTTTCCTTTTTTAGATTGTGCTGTGTTAGATTTGAATCATGACGGTTTAGATGATCTAATTGCCATTGGGAATATTTATAATACGGAGGTTGAAACTCCCAGATGGGATGCAGGAACTGGAATGGTGCTTTTGGCGGATTCAATCAATACTTTTCAACTTAGTGAGGCTCATAACAATCATTTTTTTATAGAAGGGAATGCGAAGAGTGTACAATTGTTGAATAGAAAAGAGAAAATGCAATTATTAATAGTTGCAAGAAATAATGATAGTGTGATATCATTTGAAATAAAAAGGTGAGGTATATAACTCTGTAAATTAGCTCATTCATACAGGAAAAATATTTTTTCTCTAATTCTCTTATTTTTATTGATCTATGGAAAGAGTTCGGATTCTTGAAACTGCTATTTTAATCATATTTAGCCTCATATTTCGAGAATCAATTATTTTCAAGGGGTAATCTTTGATTATTCGGAAAATTTTATTTGTCAGCGTTTTAATATAACGAATTGAAGGAAAATATTTCATTATTTGATTTAACTAAAATTTTTTTAGTGCTAGGAGTATCTGCATTTGGAGGATATACTGCCTTAGTAGCAATTATACAAAGTGAGCTCGTGGATAAGCGAAAGATACTTTCTCAACAAAAAATCTATGATGGGATATTGATCGCTTCATTACTTCCTGGTCCTATCGCTGTTAATGTAGTTACTTACATTGGCTATGGCTTGAGAGGCTGGCCAGGCGCATTTGTTTGTGGGATTTCAATTTTACTTCCTGCATGTTCTATAATGACTATCATGGCATATTTCAGTTCAGTATTTTTTGATGTCATGATTTTTAAATTAGTGATTGCTTTTTTAATTCCTGTCGTGGTTGCCCTCATTCTTGATGTATCGCTAAAAATGTTGAAAAATGGACTTAATTCCTACTGGCAAATAATTTTGATTGCCTTAACCTTATCAAGTCTTATTTTTACTTCAATTAATCTTTTTATTGGCATAGTCATTGGAGGGTGTCTGGGATTTGTTTTAGGTGAAAAAAAATTACTTAATATTCAAAAGGTAGGATCCATAAAACCCATGAAATATTTGTTGAAAGGGGTAAGCACTTGTATTTTCTTAATATTATCTTTCTTTTTTTTATTGTCATATCCCCATGATACCCTGTTAATAGAGTTTTCAAAGGTAAGCCTTACTTTGTTTGGAGGGGGGTATGTGATGATTCAAGCGATTAATGATTTGGTTGTAAATCAATGGTTATGGGTAAGTCCTGACGAGTTCAATGAGGCTATTGCTTTGGGCCAGTTAACTCCCGGACCCATATTGGTATCGGCTACCTATATTGGATTTAAAGCTGGGGGTCTTTTGGGTGCCTTTGTTGCTACCATTGGCATATTTTTACCATCTGCTTTGTTAATGTTATTGGCAGGGCAGATATTTAGAATGCTACCAGATAATAAATTCTTAAATGCTATTTTTTCTGGGATAAAGCCAATTGTTCTTGGGTTTATTTTATTTTCTGCGTACGTAGTGCTTAAGCCAATAGGATTTGATTTGCAGTCAATAGGATTGACTATTATTGCATTTATTATGATAAACTGTTTAAAAGTTAACTTCTTGTGGATTATGTTGATAAATGGTATGTTAAGTCTTTTTTTTATTTGAGATGACCCAAAAAGTCATTCAATTTATAGGAACTCAGCGCTCGGGTTCTAACTTACTTAGGTTGATGCTCAATCAGCATCAAGGAATTTCGGCACCGCATCCCCCACATATTTTAAGGACGTTTATGTCTTTGATTTCTCAATATGGAGATTTAAAAGTAAGAAAAAATAGGTTTACTTTGGTAGATGACGTTTGTCGTTGGGTGGAATGTAACCCTGTTGAGTGGTCGTTAGTGAATTTCGATCGTGATGAGATTACAGATAAGATTACTTCCCTTTTGGATTTATTTGAGTTTGTTTATGAGCAGAAATGTGTGGTAGATCAAGCTGAAATATGGTGCTGTAAAAGCACATTCAATATTGAGTATACCTCAGAATTGGAAAAAGTGATTCAGCCGTTTTATATTTATTTATACAGAGATGGTCGCGATGTAGCCACTTCTTTTAAAAAGGCCTATGTGGGACCTAAACATATTTATCAAATCGCTCAAAAATGGTCTCAAGAACAAATGGAAACCACCTCATTTTTATCGTCATTGGCAGCCCATCGATATGTCCGACTCAGTTATGAGGAACTGATTCATGAGCCAGAAAAAACGCTGCATTTGATTTGTGAAAAGATAGGTATTGAATTTGATGAGATCATGCTGGATTATTTTAATTCCAAAGAATCTCTTTTAACGTCTAAATCAGGGAATATGTGGGCCAATGTAGCAAAACCTATCATATCCAATAACAGTCAAAAGTTCCATCAACTTCTTGCACCTGAAGAAATTAAAATCTTTGAATCTATAGCAGCAGAAGGTCTTTTGGCATTGGGTTATGAACTAGAGACGACAGGAGATCCTATCCAATGGTCAGAAAGAGAAATTCAATTTTTTGATAAAAAGAATCAACAATTGATGGATGCGTTACAGAAATCGGCTTCTCCAAACGAGCGCGCGAATCGCGTGGGTCAAAAGCAACTTTTAGAAAGGATAAGTCAGCGTCAATTGTAGTTTTAGTAGCGTTTTTGAGCTTTAAGATAATGGCTTACATAATCATTGATACCTGCTTCTAATGTGGTAAAAGGATGAGGATATCCAATCTCTTTTAATTTATCCATCTTGGCCTCTGTGAAATATTGATATTTGTCCCGGATATCTATAGGAGTATCTATGAAGGAGATTTTTTCCTTTTTGTCCATGGCAAGGAACACTGCTTTTACTAAATCCAAAAAACTTCGGGCTTGACCACTGCCTAGATTATATAATCCTGAGTTTTTCCGGTGATGCATAAGCCAATACATTACTTTCACAACGTCCTTGACATATACAAAGTCCCGCATTTGACCACCATGGCTATATTTTGGATTGTGAGACCGAAAAAGCTTCATATCATCCGTTTTAGTAATTTGATTGAAAGCATGATATACCACAGATGCCATCCGGTCTTTGTGATATTCATTGGGACCGTACACGTTAAAAAATTTCAGCCCTGCCCAGAAAAAGGGCTTTTTGGTTTCCTTTAAAGCCCAAATGTCAAATGCATTTTTTGAATCCCCATAAGGATTTAAAGGGACTAATTTTTCAGATAGATTTTCTTGATCATTAAACCCAAATTCACCGAGACCATAAGTTGCCGCACTACTTGCATACACTAAAGGAATTTGATATGAAACACAACTTTTCCAAATCATTTTGCTATAGTCTGTGTTCAGCTTTGCTAAAAGCGTCCGGTCAAACTCTGCTGTATCGGTGCGTGCACCCAGATGAAAAATAAATTCTATTTCTTCATGATTGAGTTGTATCCAATCATCGAGTTCATTTCTATTGACCTTTTGCTTAATTTTTTTACCTTCAATATTTTGATTTTTTAGGTCAGAATTAAATAAATCGACCGCAATGATATTATTGAAATTGTATTTATTTAATTCGCTTATTAATGCGCTGGCGATGAAACCGGCAGCACCCGTAACTATGATCATACCTTTTTTGTTTCTGATACAAATTTATACATTATATCCCCATCATAAGGTAGATTGCATTAAAATAGAAAATATGTGATTAAATGAAGTATTTCTTAATTGCTGGTGAGAGATCAGGAGATGTATATGGGGCAAATTTAATTGCAGCACTATTAAAAAAAGACCCTAAGGCTCAAATTGTGTGCTATGGAGGTGATGAAATGAAAGCGGCTGGAGGGGAGCTTTTAAGTCATTATAAAGAGAGTACCTTTATGGGATTCTATGAAGTTTTTACAAATCTTCGAGTGATAAAAAAGAAATTAAATACCTGTAAAAAAGAGTTATTGGCATTCCATCCCGATGCCGTAATTTTCATAGATTATCCAGGTTTTAACTTAAGAATGGCGGCCTTTGCCAAACGTCAGGGACTACGTACGATTTATTATATTTCGCCAAAAATATGGGCATGGAACAAGGGCCGTATCAAAGAAATTCGATCATTTGTAGACAAATTACTGGTCATTTTTCCATTTGAGGTTCCTTTTTATAAATCATTAAATTATCCAGTAGAATATGTAGGGAATCCTTTGATAGAGCACATTGATAGTTACGAGCTAGACGCTTCCTTTAAGCGTTCGGAAAATCATCGTTGGAATATTGCGTTTTTACCGGGAAGTAGAAAACAAGAAGTCGAGCACTCAATTGAAATGATCAGTAAGTTGGCTCATCAGCGAAAGGATCTGTTTTTGTGGATCGCTGGCGTTGATAACCTACCTATTGATCTCTACGATGGCATTAGAGGATTGAGTAATGTAAGGTTAGTCCTCGGTAAAACTTATGAAATACTGAACTTATGTGATGCGGCTATTGTGACTTCTGGGACAGCTACTCTGGAGACGGCATTATGGAATGTACCTCAAGTGGTATGCTACAAAGCACACCCCATATCTTATTTGATTGCCAAGTATTTGGTGCAAATTAAATTTATCTCCTTGGTCAATTTAATTGTAGATAAAGCGATTGTTAAAGAACTCATCCAAAAAGATTACACCAGTCAAAATGTTTTGAGAGAAGTAGACTTATTGCTCGTAGATGAAAAAACGAGGCGAAAGCAGTTAAGTGATTATCAAGAGCTCTATATCCTACTTGGACAGAAAAAGGCTTCTGAGAGAGTAGCTGAAAAAGTCTATAACTTGGTGACTAAGCCGCTTTAAGTTTGTGATTGTACTTGGACTTAGTAAATTTTTCTGTGGCGTAAGCTCTGGTAAGCACTATGGTTTTAATCTTTTTATCTGAGGGAACCTCAAACATAGCATCTGTAATAATAACTTCTAGAATAGCTCTTAAACCTCGTGCTCCTAACTTCAATTCCAGGGCTTTGGTAACTATATAGTCCAGTGCTTTTTCTTCTACCGTGAGCTTAACATCTTCCATGTCAAATAGTTTTTTGAACTGCTTGATCAATGCATTTTTGGGTTCTGTTAAAATTTTCTTGAGCGCATCAAGATCGAGTGGATCAAGATGTGTCAAAACGGGAAGTCGCCCAATTAGCTCGGGAATTAATCCAAAACTTTTGAGGTCTTGAGCAGTGACATATTTCAATAAATTTTCCTTGTCAAAAGCTTTTGAGGCATCATTTTGATTAGAGAAACCAATAGCTCGCGTATTGATTCGATTGGCAATATGACCTTCAATTCCGTCAAAAGCTCCTCCGCAGATAAAAAGGATATTTTCAGTGTTTACGGAGATCATTTTCTGATCGGGATGTTTTCTCCCTCCTTGTGGGGGCACATTTACTGAAGTCCCTTCGAGTAATTTAAGAAGTGCTTGTTGTACACCTTCACCACTCACATCCCGGGTAATAGAAGGATTATCTGATTTTCGGGCAATTTTGTCTATCTCATCGATATAAACGATGCCACGTTCCGCTTGTCTGACATCATAGTTAGCGCTTTGAAGGAGTCGAGTAAGAATACTTTCGACATCTTCACCTACATAGCCCGCCTCTGTTATTATAGTAGCATCAGCGATACAAAAAGGGACTTCTAGCACTTTTGCCAAGGTCTTCGCAAGGTAAGTTTTACCGGTACCCGTTTGACCGACCATGACAATATTGGATTTTTCAATCATGATGTCGCTGTCAAGGGTATTTTGGCTGAGTCTTTTGAAGTGATTGTAAACGGCAACCGAGAGATATTTTTTTGCTTCATCTTGGCCAATAATATAAGCATCGAGATGGCGCTTCATATCGATGGGTTTGATTAATTTGAATTCTGGCGTATCTCCGACATCGGCTTTGGTCTTAACTTCTTCATTTAAGATTTGCTGCGCTTGAATGATGCATTTATCGCAAATATGGGCATGAATACCTGATATCATAAGATCTACATCTTTCTTATCTCTTCCACAAAAACTACAAGTTACCTGTGCCATATTATTTTTTCTCTAATACTTCGTCAATCAAGCCATATTTTTTGGCCTCACTCGCGCGCATCCAGTAATCTCTGTCTGAATCTTTCTCTATTTGCTCGTATTTTTTACCTGCATGCTTGGCCAGTATTTCGTACAAATCTTTTCGCAATTCCTGCATTTGCTTCAACGTAATTTCCATATCACGTGATTGACCTTGCATACCACCGCTAGGCTGATGTATCATAACCCGAGAGTGTGGCAGAGCGGACCGTTTCTTTGGAGCACCACCAGCTAAAAGTACGGCACCCATAGAGGCAGCCATTCCTGTACAAATCGTAGCTACGTCAGGCCCTACGTATTGCATGGTGTCATACATACCAAGACCTGCATAAACAGAACCACCTGGGCTATTAATGTACAAAAGAATGTCTTTTTTTGCATCAACAGATTCTAAAAATAATAACTGGGCCGTTATTATATTGGCGATATTTTCTTCCACTTGCATGCCCAGAAAGATAATGCGATCCATAATCAATCTCGAGAAGACATCGATTTCTCTAAAGTTGGTGGGACGTTCTTCTATAACCGCACGCGTCATGTTCTCTACTTTATCGACATATGAATCGAAGGTCAGACCGTTAATACCTTGTCCCTTAACCGCAAATTTTCTAAATTCTTTCCTATTGATCATTTTGATTATTTTGCTATAAATATAGTTATTTCTAAAATAAAGCTTAAACTCTTCATTTGTAAAATTCAAAAAAGGCTTATAAAGTTCTAATTTTTTCTGAAATCATCTAAAGAAACCATTTTCTCTTTAGCTGTCACCTCTTGCGCTAAAAAGCTGAAAACCTTCCTATTCTGTATTTCATTAAATACCTTCATGTAGTTATCTCCATTCTCAGCTTTCAAATAGTTTTCAGCCATGGTATCCATTTGATCTCCCAACTGCTCCAAAGCCGCCATACCTCCAAATTGCTGTGCCAACATTATCTTGGCTTCACCAAGAATTTCATCATTTTCAATTTTTATGGCTTGATCTTTTGCAATTTTATTTCTCACAAGAGACCATTTTAATTCTTTCTGATAATGATCGTATTCTTTTTCAAGCACTGCAGGACTGATACTTTCATTGGTCCGTAAGAGCCAATTTTTTAGAAAATTATTGGGTAGCGTAATCTTAGTCACATCGATAATTTTTTCACGAATCTTATGATGAAACAATTTAACCGCTTCGGCCTCGTAATTCTTACCAATGGTCTCTTTAATTTTAGTATTAAATGCTTCTTCCGTCTTCACGTTATCTTTTCCAAAAGTTTTGTCAAAAAGCTCTTGATTTACTAAGGCAGGTACCGTGTGACTGATGCCTTTGATCATAAATTTAAATTTACCTTTTACACTTTTTATTTCCTGTTCAGTCAATTTTGTGATGTGTGGAAAATATCGTTCGTCGTTAAAAGACTTTTTATGATCAAGAACAATGCCGTCTCCAACTTTGAAACCAATTAGCTTTTTCGATACACTTTTTTGAAATTCTTTAAATTCAAAAGTAACTTCTTTGTCTTCAATCTTATCTTTTGCCGATAAAACGCCATACAGTGTATCTCCTGGTGTTACTATTTCTGCATTAGTTACCTCTCCAAATTGCCGTTGAAGATTGGCTAATGTTTCTTTTATTACCCCCTCATCAATTTTAATTTTCTGATGCTCAATTTTTAATTTTTTATCAATTTTGAGATCAAAATCGGGCGCATAGCCTACATTAAAACTAAATTCAAAATCTTTTTGGCTAGCCCAATCAATAGGCACCTCACTGTCAATAGGCACAGGTTCACCTAAGAACTGGAGATCGCTTTCCTTAAGGTAGTTGTTTAAAGAATCTCCGATGATTTTGTTAATTTCCTCAGCGGTGATTTGAGGGCCGTACATCTTTTTTATCATACTAAAAGGGACTTTTCCAGGCCTAAAGCCTTTGATATTAGCTTTTTTACTAAAATCTTTGATTTTTTCTGTTACCTGAGGTTGATAATCAACATCCTTTAAGCTAATTTTAATTAGAGCTTCTGAATTTTCAATTTTATCAAAATTAATTTCCAAAGTATTGTCGTTTAGTAATGAATTAAAAAAACCCTCTCATGACATGATATGCATAAGAGGGTTCAGTGCGGATGGAGGGACTCGAACCCCCATGCCTCACGGCGCTAGATCCTAAGTCTAGTGCGTCTACCAATTTCGCCACATCCGCAAATCGGAGTGCAAATGTAATGAAATGAATAATTGAAACCATGAAATTAGAATAAGTTTTTATAATTTATGCTTGAAGCAAAACAGGAAGAAGAAAAGAAGGAAATAATTAATAGATATCGCAAGTTATTGCGTAAGGCGAAACCTGTGATGAAAGATGGCGACGCTAAGATCATTAGAAAAGCTTTTAATGTAGCATTAAAAGCACATGAGGGGATGCGCAGGAAATCTGGAGAGCCTTATATTTTTCACCCTCTGAATGTAGCCATTATATGTATCGATGAAATAGGATTGGGTGCGACCTCCATCGTTGCCGCATTATTACACGATGTGGTTGAAGACACTGATATAACTCTCAATGACATAAAGTATATGTTTGGGAACAAGGTGGCAATGATTATCGACGGTTTGACTAAAATTAAAGGCGCATTTGACAAGGACACTTCTCAGCAAGCCGAGAATTTTCGTAAAATGATATTGACCTTGAGTGAGGATGTTAGGGTCATTCTCATAAAATTGGCTGATCGACTCCACAATATGCGGACATTGAGCAGTTTATCCCCAGGGAAACAATTAAAAATTGCTTCTGAGACCTCTTACATCTTTTCGCCCCTTGCCCATAGGTTGGGTTTATATGCTATTAAAACGGAGCTCGAAGATCTTTGCTTGAAGTACACAGATAACGATGTATATAAGATGCTTACCAGCAAGATCAATGATACAAAAGATAATAGGAATAAGTTTATTAGAAATTTTATCAAACCTATCAGAGGTGAGATCGATCGTTTGGGCTATGCCTATGAAATCATTGGAAGACCCAAATCTGTTTACTCGATTTGGCAAAAAATGCAAAAACAGAATGTGCCTTTTGAAGAAGTGTATGATCTTTTTGCCATTAGAATCATTATAGATGTATCTTCTGATCAAGAAAAGTCCATCTGCTGGCAAATCTATTCGATGGTCACAGATGCTTACCAACCCAACCCTGATCGACTCAGGGATTGGGTCAGTATACCTAAAGCTAACGGATATGAATCCTTACACACTACAGTGATGAGTGATAAAGGTCAATGGGTTGAGATACAGATCAGAACGAAACGGATGGATGAAATTGCTGAGAAAGGTTATGCAGCACATTGGAAATATAAAGAGACTAATAGCAGAACGAAAAGTGATATGGGACTTGAACAATGGCTTGAAGATCTCAGAGAAGTTTTGGATCAAAATAACGGATCAGCAATCGAGTTTGTAGATAGCTTTAAGTCTAACCTTTATAGCGATGAAGTGTTCACTTTTACGCCCAAAGGAGACTTGGTTACTTTGCCCAAAGGAGCTACTGCACTGGATTTTGCCTTTCACATTCATACACAGGTAGGGGCGACTTGCATTGGAGCAAAGGCAAATCAAAAGTTGGTCCCTTTGAACTATAAACTGAGGAATGGAGATCAGATTGAAGTGCTCACTTCATCTAAGCAAAGATCCAATGAAGATTGGCTCAAAAGCGTAGTTACCTCAAGGGCTAAAGCAAAAATAAGGGAATCCTTAAAAGAGGCTGTTAAGGTAATGATACAGGATGGTAAAGGAATTGTCAGAAGGAAATTCAAGCAAATGAAGATTGTTTTTGATCAGGAAAACATTGCCAAATTAACTGATTTTTTTGACCTCAAAACACCTTCTGATTTGTTTGAGTATGTAGGAGCGGGTAAGATAGATCATGTTGAAATAAAAAAATTCAAGCCAGTTAAAAAGGATTTGGCGAAAAGATTTTTTAAAAGAATTTTATCACCTATTTCTGACAAAAGGGTTCAAAAACTACGGGAGAAGAAGAACATTGATCAGTTACTTATTGGAGAGGATCTCAATAGGATAGATTATACGCTGGCTGAATGTTGTAGTCCTATATCGGGAGATGATGTTTTTGCCTTCGTTACTATTAATGAAGGGATCAAGGTACATAGAAACAATTGCACTAACGCTCCTGAATTGGTTGCGCGCCATGGCTATCGCATCTTAAAAGCACGTTGGTCAACTATCCGAGAAGGTTCATTTTTGGTAGGACTGAAAATCATAGGTACGGATAGAATAGGGATCATTAGTGATTTGTCAAACATTATCTCTAGTGAGTTAAAAGTCAATATGAGATCTATGTCGCTCAACACCAATAATGGTATTTTTGAAGGAATGATTGAATTGTATGTGGATCATACCTTTCATTTAGATCGCTTAATGAATAAAGTAGAAAAAATATCTGGAGTAGTTAAATTAAGAAGGTACAATTAAATCAAGGAAAACCTATCTTTGTAATTAATGACTCAGTTAACGGGATTAAAAGAGGAAGTAAAAAAAATATTTACGGCTTTTCTTGAGCAAAAAAAACTCAGGAAAACTCCAGAGAGATTTGCTATTCTTGACGAAATTTATGAGCGAAAAGATCATTTTGATGTTGATTCCTTGTACTTGAGTATGCAGGATAAGAATTACAGAGTGAGCAGGGCGACAGTTTACAATACTTTAGACTTACTTGTTGATTGCGATTTAGTGACCCGGCATCAATTTGGCCAGAGTCAATCTCAATATGAAAAAGCCTTTGGTTTCCGTCAGCATGATCATTTAATTTGCACTGATTGTAACAAAGTGGTAGAATTCTGCGATCCTAGAATTCAAAACATACAAACTACGGTAGGTGAATTACTTGAATTTGAAGTGATACATCATTCGTTATTATTGTATGCTAATTGTATTAAAAAAGATTGTCAGAAAAATACTACAAATGATTAGTGGTATAGAGAAATGACAACGTAGTGAGTGCGCGATATTTGTTAGGACAGGGTGCGTAAAAAATAAAAAAAAGAATGGCTAAAGTTGATGTATTATTGGGTCTCCAGTGGGGAGATGAAGGAAAAGGGAAGGTAGTTGACTTTTTAACGCCCAAGTATGATGTTGTCGCTCGCTTTCAAGGAGGCCCCAACGCTGGTCATACCCTCGAATTTGATGGTAAAAAACATGTGTTGCACCAAATCCCATCTGGAATATTCAGAGAGGGTACCATCAATGTCATAGGTAATGGCGTTGTCTTAGACCCCATTACTTTTGAGAATGAACTACTCGGTCTAGCGCCGTTCAATTTAGATCTGAAGCGATCTTTAATATTATCTACTAGAGCTCAGATGATTATCCCGTCACATCGTTTGTTGGATGCAGCATTCGAAAAATCCAAAGGACTACTCAAAATTGGATCTACCTTGCGAGGCATTGGTCCTACCTATCAAGATAAGATGGCGCGTGTAGGTTTGAGATTGGGAGATGTTAATGCCAAGGACTTTGATCAAAAATATCAATCATTAAAAGG
>Ga0206125_10000288_pt1 | contig 67272 bp, 58 predicted proteins | sample Helgoland_Spring_4_FD_148598 | JGI IMG/M metagenome (GOLD analysis project Ga0206125, IMG submission 148598) | Pelagic subsurface seawater microbial communities from Kabeltonne, Helgoland, North Sea - Helgoland_Spring_Bloom_20160331_1 | ecosystem: Environmental > Aquatic > Marine > Epipelagic ...
CCACCGTCATAACCGGAGATGGTAATCAGATCGGCATAAGCTTTTGCCACACCTGCAGCAATGGTGCCAACGCCGGGGCGCGAAACCAGTTTGACTGATACCAGCGCATCTGGATTGACCTGCTTGAGGTCAAAGATCAGCTGGGCCAGATCTTCAATAGAGTAAATATCATGGTGCGGTGGCGGTGATATCAATGTGACACCTGGCACCGAGTAACGCAGACGAGCAATCAGGTCATTGACCTTGCCACCTGGCAACTGTCCACCCTCACCTGGCTTGGCACCCTGAGCAACTTTAATCTGCAGTACTTCTGCACTGGAGAGGTAGGCTGGGGTTACACCAAAACGACCGGATGCAATCTGTTTGATCTTGGATGATTTGATCGTGCCATAACGGGCTGGATCTTCACCACCTTCACCGGAGTTTGAGCGACCGCCGAGGCCGTTCATCGCTTCAGCTAATGATTCATGGGCTTCAGGTGACAGTGCACCCAGTGACATACCGGCAGAGTCAAAGCGCTTAACAATGGCTTCCATTGGCTCAACAGATGCCAGGTCAATCGGAGTAACTTTGTCGCTGAGCTTAAGCAGGTCACGCAAAGCGGCTACTGGTCGCTTGTTAACCAGATCGGCATACTCACCCCAGGCTTTGTAGTCATCATTCTGCACGGCTTTGTGCATTGTTTGAACAACATCCGGGTTATAGGCGTGGTATTCCTGACCGTGAACATATTTAAGCAGACCACCGGGCTCAATTGGCTTGCGTAATTTCCAGGCCAATTTACTGAGTTCAGTCTGATCTATCTCTAGATCACTAAAATTTGCACCTTCAAGACGACTGACAAGACCGGGGAAACACAGATCAATCACTTCACTGTTAAGACCAATAGCCTCAAATAACAGTGCGCCTCGATAGGAGGCAATGGTTGAAATGCCCATCTTCGAGAGTATTTTCAGCAGGCCTTTATTAATGCCTTTGCGGTACTGTTTGAACGCTGTATCTACATCGACAAGCAGTTCGCCACTATCGATAAGATCACAGAGCACATGGTAGCTCAGGTACGGATATACCAGCGATGCACCACAGCCGATCAATGTTGCGATCTGGTGTGAGTCTCTGGCGTAACCGGTACTGGCAACTATATTGGCATCACTGCGCACACCCTGTTCAATCAGGTAGTTGTGGACAGCACCTACAGCCAGCAAAATATGAATCGGCTGCTTGCCTTCACTGATATTGTGATCGGAGAGAATACAGATCACTGCACCGTTGCGAACGGCATCGGCAACTTCTTCACAGAGACGTTTGATTGCCTGCTGAAGATTTTCTTCTGCAGCATCGTAGTTAAGGGCAAACTTAACCACGGGGAACTGTTCAAATTCGTTGCGCTTTAACGCGTAGTATTTGCGTGGAGAGAGCACTGGGCTGGAGAGTCCAATGCGCGTTCCCATATAGGGGTTCTCTTCAAAAATACTCTCTTCGCGACCCAGCTCAACACCCAGCGACATCACGATTGCTTCACGCAATGGATCTATCGGTGGATTGGTTACCTGGGCAAACTGCTGGCGGAAATAGTCAAAGACATTGCGATGCTTTTTCGACAATACCGCCATAGGCGTATCATCACCCATTGAAGCGGTCGCTTCCTGACCACCTTCAGCCAATGGTCTTAGCACCTGATCTCGCTCTTCAAAGGAGACCTGGAACATCTTCATATAACATTTAATTTCGTCGCGACTTAAAGTCCCTTCAATATCGATGCTGTCCGTATCAAAGCTAGACTCAATCGCGTAGCGACCTTCATTGAGCCACTTTTTGTAAGGGTGGCGAGCGGCTAGCTGGTCTTCAATCTCATCACGGAAGAGTATTCTGCCCTCCTGAGTATCAATCGAAAGAATATCACCGGGCCCCAAGCGACCTTTGGCAACCACATCTTCTGGACGGTAGTCATAAACGCCAACTTCAGAGGCAACCGTAATCACGTCATCATTGGTAATTACCCAGCGAGAGGGACGCAAACCATTGCGATCCAGAGTACAGACTGCAAAACGGCCATCGGTAATAACCAGGCCAGCTGGACCATCCCAGGGCTCCTGGTGCTTCGACAGATAATCATAGAGTGCGCGGTGATCAGGATTTAGATCTTCCACATTTTGCCAGGCTGGTGGAACCAGTGTACGCACAGCCAAGTGCAGATCCATACCACCGGTAACCAGCATTTCCAGCATATTGTCCAGGCTTGAGGAGTCAGAACCGACACGGTTAACCAGTGGTGCAGCTTCTTTAAGATCCGGCAACAGCTCAGAACTATATTTTGGCGTGCGCGCAACAGACCAGTTGCGGTTGCCCATAATAGTGTTGATCTCACCGTTGTGAGCCAACATTCTGAAAGGCTGGGCCAGTGGCCAGCGCGGCATGGTATTGGTTGAGAAGCGCTGATGGAAAACACAGATAGCGGTTTCCAAACGCTCGTCAGCAAGGTCGAGATAGAAGCCCGGTAGGTCTACCGGCATCATCAGGCCTTTATAACTGAGAATTTTGGTGCCGAGGCTGGCAATATGAAAGAGATCGTCTTCCGTTAGCTGCTTTTCGGCCTTGCGGCGACCCATATAGAGTCGAGCGCTAAAATGTTTTTCATCGGCAATATCGCCAGGCGCGATAAAGACCTGCTCAAAAGCAGGCAGCGACTCTAGTGCGATTGGTCCTAGACAGTTACTGTCAGTGGGAACTTCACGCCAGCCGAGAACTTTTAGGCCCTGGGCACTGAGTTCCTGCTCAAGAATATTTTTCGCTGTTGCGCGCTTCTCATCATCCGTATTGAGCATCACTGCGCCGACCGCATAGAGCTCAGGAAGCTCTATTTGCAGAGTCTCTTTAACAACTGTACGCAAAAAGCTATCGGGCTTTTGCAGCAGAAGACCACAGCCATCACCGGTCTTGCCATCAGCGGCAACACCACCGCGGTGGGTCATGCAGGTCAAGGCCTGAATAGCATTAAGTAACAGTTTGTGGCTAGGGTTACCCTTGATATGGGCAATTAAGCCAAAACCGCAGTTATCTTTAAAATCGTCAAGCCGACATAAGCTCTGAGCCATAAATAAACTCTATTTAATTTCTAGTTTAAACTCTCAATTAAGCACTCAAAGAAGTACCAGGATATGCATCGAAATAAGCACAAAAGAGTAAAGTGATGATAGCCAAAGATTACAATACTAGGCTAAACAGACAAAACGGGGGGCATTCTACACTTTGCAGGCACCTTCGACAATTCTCTTATACGTAACAACGGCGGCTTTCAGGCTATTTTTTGATCAAAAAAAGCGAATATTTAACCAACCGATCAATCAGTGAATCGATTTTCAAGGGCACAACACGGTGTAAATCACTATTGAGCAATGCCCTAGAGTTAAAAAAGGAGGTAAGAAAAGAGAAAAACAATCAGACTGATATACAAGTCTTATTTAGCATTTCATCGAGATCCGCAGTGGAGAACTGATCACTGACGCAGGCGCTGCCAAGGCTTTCCAGTAACACCAGACGCAACTGACCATCGAGAACTTTCTTGTCGCGAACCATCAAGCGCATAAAGTCGTCTGCGGCCATTCCACTGGGTGGAGCAATCGGCAGAGAACAGGCGGTTAATAAATTCTTTATGCGTGCCAGATCGGCACTGTACAAATCACCGGCCATCACAGATAACTCGGCGGCCATGACCATTCCGGCAGCTACGGCTTCGCCATGAATCCAGTCTTTATACTGTTGGAATGTTTCGATCGCATGGCCAAAGGTATGACCCAAATTCAGAATCGCCCGAACACCCTGTTCAGTTTCGTCCGCAGCCACAACTCGAGACTTGCTGATACATGAGAGTTCTACCGCATAGGCCAGGGCCTGCTGATCTCTATTTAGCAGCGCCTCAAGATTATTTTCCAACCAGACAAAGAAATCCGCATCGACAATCAGTCCATACTTAATCACTTCAGCGAGACCCGCATTAAACTCTCGGTCGGGAAGAGTGGATAAGGTATCTGTATCAATAATGACCGCTTGCGGTTGGTAGAAGGCACCAATCATATTCTTGCCCATCGCATGGTTAACCGCGGTTTTTCCACCCACAGAGGAATCCACCTGCGCCAGCAATGTGGTTGGGATTTGAATAAAGGCCACACCACGCTGATAGCAGGCGGCGGCAAAACCGGTCATATCACCAATCACACCTCCACCGAGGGCGATCAATGTGGTTTTTCTATCGTGGTGACTGGTGATCAGCTGATCAAAGATTAAGTTGAGATTATCCAGATTTTTAAACTGTTCACCGTCCGCCAGAATAACCTTGTCGACCTGCTTGCCGGCCAGCTGCTTTTCAACCAGTTCAAGATAGAGCGGCGCGATGGTTTCATTGCTGACAATAAGTACCTTCTGCCCGCAGATATGACTGGCGATATCAGCCCGCTGAATTTCGCCAGAGCCAATATAAATAGGATAGGAACGATCACCTAACTGAACTTGAACTTGTTTTGATACTGCGGTCATGAATCACTCTGGCTTTTAATAAGATGGATAAGATGGATAAGGCGGATGAGTAAACACCGTAAAATTAATCGGCTGCCAAGCGACAGCTCAACTTATTCCGCAGAGCTTATCATAGCGCCGACAGTGCTTCAGCCAGTTTTTTTGCCAATTTATTGGGCTGCATTGAGCCGGAGGGAAAGACTAAATCTGCCACCTGATTATAAAGTGGGTCACGGGTTTCAACCAACTCAGCAATAACCGCACGGCGATCATCAACCTGTAGCAATGGCCTGCTCTTATCGCGACGGGTGCGCTCAAATAGCTGCTCGGCTGTTGCCGACAGATAAATAACCGTCCCACTGCGCTGCAAAACTGCTCGGTTTTCATCGCGCAATACAATGCCGCCGCCGGTGGCAATCACCATTGACTGGCCGTTTTCGGCGAGTTCCAAGAGCACCTTACACTCTCGGTCACGAAACCCCTGCTCACCTTCCATATCAAATATCCATTGGATATCTGCGCCGGCCCGAGACTCGATTTCAGTGTCCACATCGACAAACGGCAGATCGAGAAGATCTGCCAAATGTTTACCAATAGTAGATTTGCCGGCCCCCATGGGGCCGACTAAGAATATATATTGTGGTGTCATCGATCCAGTAAGCTATCGTCAATTATTTTTGGTGTTATGAAGATTAGTATTTCACGTTTTTCAATATTTCGCAGTTCATTTCTGAAAAGCCTGCCTAAAAAAGGCACATCACCGAGTAAAGGCACCTTTTCTGTGCCATTAACTTCTTCGGTTTGAAAGATACCGCCTAACACCAAGGTCTGTCCATTACCCACCAGCGCCTGAGTTTGAATCTGGGTTATATCAATCGAAGGCTCACCGGTTGGAGTGAACGCACCCACCGAATCCTGAGAGACCAGTAGATCCATAATAATCCGATTATCCGGTGTAATCTGTGGAGTGACCTCTAACTGCAACACAGCTTCCTTAAACTCAACACTGGTAGCGCCACTTGAGGTGGCTTTTTGGAAGGCGATTTCCGTACCAGATTTAATTACCGCTTGCTGTTTATCTCCGGTAAGCACTTTTGGCTGTGAGACAATTTCACCAAAGCCATCAGATTCCAGTGCACTGAGCTCCAGATCAATCAGAAAACTATCGGTTAGATAACCCAGACTAAATGAGCCTGCGGCGTCAGCAACACCCAAATCTACCGCCAGACTATCGCCCAACCCAAAATCATAATTTTGGGTTACTACAGTGACATCATCGGCGGTGCCTGCCTGTCCATCTGGTCCCGTAGTATCTACCTCATCCGCTTGATAGGTAAAGGTTTCAACAACCCCTGCCCCTGGCGCCAGACCTGATCTGCGACCGGAAAAACCCAGCGTTCTATCGCCGCTAGCGCTTGAGAATTGACCACCAGACAGTTTATCAATACCAGCCAAGCCCCAGGTCACACCCAATTCCTTTTTAAAATCGGTATTGGCAATAACAATTCTCGCTTCAATTAATACCTGCTTGATCGGCACATCAATTTCACTGATCAACCGTTTAAACTCATTAATCTTCTCTTCCGTATCAGTGAGGATAATCGTGTTGGTTCGCTCATCGACAATCGCACTGCCGCGCTCAGACAGGATGGTATTAGTGGCATTGCCTTCGCGAGATCCTCCAGCGCCGGATTGACCTGACTCGGTGCTGCGAGCAGTAAACAACTCGAAGATCTCACCGGCATCGGCATATTTAATTCGCACAAAGGCGGTTTCCAATGGCGCTAATTCCTGCAGCTGCTTGTTGGCTTCAACCTGTAAGCGCTCCTGCTCGGCAATTTCCGCCGCCGGTGCGACCATTAGAACATTGCCCTCCTGGCGCTTATCCAAACCCTTGGCCTTAAGAATAATCTCCAGAGCCTGATCCCAGGGAACATTATCCAATCTCAGGGTAATACTGCCGGTGACCGTATCGCTGGCTACTAGGTTAAGAGAGGTAAATTCAGCAATAATCTGCAGCACTGAACGAACTTCAATATTCTGGAAATTAAGGGTTAGGCGCTCACCGTTAAAGGCAAACTTTTTACTCTGCTCTTCAAGCTCGGCATCAGAGAGCGGCTTGATATTAACCACATACTGACCATCTGCCTGATAGGCCAGATAGTCGTACTGTCCAGAAGCCTCAATATTAATAGTGGTTGTAGTGCCTTCCTGCACTGTATCAATGGTCTGTACAGGGGTGGCGAAGTCGATAACATCTAGGCGTCTATCCAAACGCTCTGGCAGCTCTGTCTGGTAAAAAGAGAGTTTTATTTCACTGCTGTTGCGATCAATATCCACATTGACCGAGGGCTGGCTAAGGCCGATGCTAATGGTGCCTGAGCCATCTTTGCCGCGGCGGAAATCAACCTCGGTAACGGCCAGCTCACTGCCTTTGAGATTATCAACAAAACTCTCACTCTTGTTACTGGCCTGACGCACTGCGCCTGTATTAAATCTGGCGGCTCCATCAGCACCGACTCTCAAAGTCATGCTGTTGCCACTAATATCGGTTGTAAAGGGCGCGGATTCCGTCAAATTAACGATCAGACGGGTTCGGCTGCCATCAGCGATAATCACTGCATCGCGAGCATTTTCGAAACCCAACGCATATTTTTTTTCACTGAGGCTGCTGCCAACACCGGGAAAATCGAGAATTAAGCGCGCCGGCTTACTTATTTCGTAGGCCTTTGGCTGCGGTGGATTTTCGGAGAAAAGCAGCTTAATTTCAAACTGCTCACCGGGAAGGGAGGCAAATTCAATATCAGTTACCTGAACTTCTCCCCAAGCAAATCCAGGTAAAATCACCAATAACAAATACCAGTTTTTGATTCGACTTATCATTTTACTTTTCCCTTGCGAGTTGCTCACTCTTCATCCATGGCCATGGTTCGAGGCCGGTTAATCCATTCACCTTTACCGTCTGGAACGGTTTCCATTATCTCTATTTCAAAGGTGCCAATATTCGTAATTAGACCGTAGTTCCTACCCACGTAGTTACCGCCTGTAACCCTGTGCACTCTGCCATTGCCATCATCGATCAGCGCCCAAATATTGCCATCTTTAGCCAATGTACCAACCATATTCAAAGCACTGTAATTAATTAACTCCAACGGTTCTTTGCGACGGGTTTGGTCGGGGGCAGCTACGGCATTACCTGAAACCTTTTCTTCACCATTCAAAATAACCGGTGCCTCAAATGGGCTGCGCAGTGCGAGAGCAGAGTAATTAAATCGTTCGGCTGGTGGGTAGGTGGGCAGCGGCTCAATAGTCCCCTGCGGTCTATTTCTGGCATCGAGCATCTTTTGATCCAGATCCGAGTGCTGACGATCACCGGAACAGCCAAGCAGAGCCGAAATGCATAAGATGGAAAGCGTTGATAATCCTATAAGGCGATAAATAGTCATTATTCTGCCTCCGCTTTGTAGCGATAGGTTTTTGCTTCAATAACCATATTCAGCTGCGAGCCATCGGACTCTTTGATTGAATAATCATGCAGGGTTACGATTCGCGGCAGCGAGGCCACGCCGCTGACAAAGGAGCCAAAGTCATGGTAGTCGCCGGTCACATCAATCCTGATTGGCAGTTCGACATAAAACGCAGAAACCTTTTCCGGTTCCAGCGAGATAGCCTTCATACTGAGACCGCTTCCGTAGGCAACTTCGGTTATATCTTCTAGCAGGCCTGGAACTTCTGTGTCTTTGGGCAACTGCTCTAACAGCGCGCCAAAGGTTTCATCCAGTTCAATCATTTGCTCGCGATAGGCATCCAGATTTGCGGCCAGAAAAGCTTTGCTCTGATACTGCTGCAATAACTGCGCTTCCTGGTCCGCGGCACGCTGAGTCTGCTCGCGAATATCCTGTACTTTGAAAAAATAACCCAGAATAAGAATGGCAACTAAAACCAAGACCACTAAAACCGTCTTTAAAGCGGTCGGCCAAATACCCATCTGCTGAATATCCAATTCAGCAAAATCAATATCCTTTAATTCCTTTATGCTTTCTAAAAATGGCATAACATCCCTGCTATAAATTTATTAGTGTTGTCTTTTTAAATAACTAAGGCGCGGCAACTTGAGACTCGCCGCCAACCAGCTGTTCTATTTTGATCTGTAAATCAAACACACTGCCCTGGTCACCCAAGGTTGTATCCTGCTGAACTTTAGTAAGGTTTGACTCTTCATACTTATGCGAGGTATCCAGATTTCGCATTAGCGCAGAGATGCGATTATTGGACTCTGAAAAACCGGACATTTTGACGGTCTCTGCGGTTTGTTCAAGGGTTGCCAGATAGACACCATCGGGCATTGCGCGAACAAGCTCATCAAAGACTTTGACAATTTCCGAACGATTGCCCTGCAGGTCTTGAATCACCTTCATACGAGAAATCATTTCCTGCTTCTTACTTTTTAGCTCGCTGATTTCAGAAACTTTTTTATCCATTTCGGCAATATTCGATTGCAGATAGCTGTTTCGCGAGTTCTGGTTATCCAGACGCGCCTGAGCAAGCGTAATCCAGATAAACACCAGCACAGCGCCCATTAGCGCGGCAGCGATTAACTTGCCGAGAAATGCTTTTCGGCGCTGCTCGCGGGATTCTTCTCTCCAGGGGAGTAAATTAATACTGGTCATTTATTCGAAACTCCTCATCGCCAGCCCTACGGCAAGCAATAATGCCGGGGCATCATTGGCAATTGCCGAAGCATTGATAGATCGACTCAACTGCATATTTGCCAGTGGATTGGCCACTGCGGTGGGCAGACCAATCGCCTGCTCAACTTCATCAACCAATCCCTCCAGAGCAGAGACGCCCCCGGCGAGAAAAAGTTGATCGACATAATTAAAGTGACTTGATGAATAAAAGAATTGTAATGAGCGGGTAATATGCTGAATAAGTGCTTCCTTAAAAGGTGCCAGTACCTCGCTTTCATAGTCCTCGGGCAAACCCCCTTTGCGCTTTGCTTCACCGGCTTCTTCCCAGGACAGACCGTAGCGGCGTTGAATCTCTTCGGTTAACTGTTTACCACCGAATAACTGCTCGCGGCTGTAGATGGTTTTGCCATCCACCAGAACGGTGAAGGTAAACATGGTGGCACCAATATCAGCGATGGCAACCACCTGATCGCCGACCTGATCGAGCTGACCCTCCATCAACTTGTAGGCGCGCTCTATAGCAAAACCCTCTACATCGATTACCTTGGGTTGCAGCCCGGCCATTTCCAGAGCCTGACGGCGATGCTCAACATTCTCCTGACGGCAGGCGGCTAACAATACTTTGACCAGATCGGGATTATTTTCCACCGGGCCTATAACATCAAAGTCGAAGGCGACTTCTTCCATGGGGTAGGGAATATACTGATCAGCTTCGACTTCAATCTGCATCTCCATCTGCAGTTCTGTAAAACCTGCCGGAAGTTCGATCTCTTTGGTGATAACCGATGAGCCGGAAACGGCGGCTATAGTGTCTTTAAGCTTGGTACCTGAACGTTTAACCACAGATTCGATGGTTTCGGAGAGTGCGTCGAGGTCGGCAATATTCTTTTCTACCACTGTATTGGGTGGTAGGGGAAGTACTCTGTAGGCTTCAACTTTAAAGCCTTCACCAGATCGGCTGAGCTCAACCAGCTTTACAGCAGATGAGGAAATATCAAGCCCTATCATGGGTTTAGAGGGGTTCGAGAAAAAATCGAAGAATTCCATATTGTCATTATTTCCTTTAATTCAGCCATCCTCGGCGAAGAGTATTCAACGAGACTTTTCTCTATATCTTCTGTATTTCTGTATTCTATGCTAGAAACTACATTAACAATCTGCGGTAATCTTGCAAATGATGCACTTCACATTCCCTACACCTTATAATAGACGCTGAATTTTTCCGGTGCCTAAAAATAGTGTCTATCTCAATACGTAAAATACTCAAGCCGCTAGCTATGTTGGCTCTCCTTGGAACAGGTGGCTTTCTTGTCGTGGCTACCTGTCTGTACCTGTACCTTAGCCCAAAACTGCCATCAGTCGAGGAACTAAAGGAGATCGAGTTACAAATTCCACTGCGAATCTATTCACAAGATTTAAAAGTTATTGCCGAGTTCGGCGAGAAGAAACGCTCACCGGTTTCCTTCGAGGAAATCCCACAGGCTATGATCGATGCATTTCTTGCCGCCGAAGATGACAGTTTCTTCGAACACCGCGGCATTGTTGTGTCTGGCCTGCTTCGCGCCGCCGTGGAACTGGTGACCACCGGCAGTATTCGCAGCGGCGGCAGCACCATCACCATGCAGGTGGCACGCAACTTCTTTCTCAGTAATCGTCAGGAATTCACCCGCAAATTTAATGAAATACTGCTCGCCTTTAGAATTGAGGAGGGGCTGACTAAAGAGGAAATTCTCTCTCTTTATACCAATAAGATTTATATGGGCAATCGGGCCTATGGTGTAGGTGCCGCAGCCCACGTCTACTACGGCAAAAGTCTTGAGGAACTGAGCATAGCGCAGATCGCGATGATCGCCGGCCTTCCCAAAGCGCCTTCGTCCTATAACCCGATCGCCAATCCACAGCGTGCCCTGCTGCGCAGAAACTGGATTCTTGGGCGTATGTTGTTACTCGGAAATATCGATAAACAGCAGTATCAGGCGGCGGTAACAGAGCAGGACAACGCCTCCTACCACGGCTCAATCTCTGAATTGGATGCAGCCTATATTGCTGAAATGGTTCGCCAGCAGGTGATTACTAAATTTGGCCTTAAAGCCTATACCAAAGGTTACTCTGCAATAACCACTATCGATTCAGGTATGCAAAAAAGCGCGGTTAAAGCTCTACAGGCGGGCATTCTTGCCTATGATAAACGCCACGGTTACCGAGGCCCTGAGCAAACGGCAATTGCTGAGAATGAATGGGAAAGCGTACTCCGAAAAACCTCTATTCTCGGCGGCCTTGAGCCGGCCATTGTCAGTGAAGTTGCCGAAGACCACTTAACCCTGCTAAACCGCAATGGTGAACTGGAAGATCTCAACTGGGTCGATGGACTGCAGGGGCTGCGACTATTTAAAACCGTCAATGCGCGCACGGCACCGATTGAAAGTGCCACTGATGTGTTTAAGCGTGGTGACCTAATTCGCGTGATACGCTCGGCGAATAACTCGCTGCAGTTGGCTCAGGTGCCGGAAGTTCAAGCCGCGCTAATCGCTCTAAACCCTCAGGATAGCGCGATTCGCTCACTGGTTGGCGGTTTCGATTATCGTCACAGCCGATTTAATCGCGTGACTCAGGCTCTTCGTCAGCCGGGCTCGAATTTTAAACCCTTTGTTTATACCACGGCTCTGGATTACGGTTTTACGGCGGCCTCAATAATCAACGATGCACCTGTCGTCTTTAATGATAAAAACCTTGAAGATATGTGGCGACCGGAAAATGATGGCGGTAAATTCTATGGCCCGACCCGTTTACGGGAAGCCCTGTACCGCTCGCGCAATATGGTTTCCATTCGCCTACTGCGACGTATGGGAATTGATCGCACCCTAGAGGGGCTTCAGCGCTTTGGTTTTGATACCGGCGAGATGCCCCTGGATCTGTCGCTGGCGCTTGGCAGCCATGCAATGACACCACTCAAAGTTGCCAGCGCCTACAATATTATTGCCAATGGTGGCTACAGTGTTACGCCCTATGTGCTGGCGACGGTGATAGATCGAGATGGCAATATCATCTACCAGGCAACACCAGCTAAGGTTTGTGAAAACTGCGATACCGCTGACCCACTGCTATCTAGCGAGTCTTTTTCAATGACTGTCGATGAAGTCGATCTGCAGATGGAAGAACTACTTGACGAACTGGCTCGGGAATCACTTCCGCAACAGGAGCAGGAAAGCTTCGAGCTGGTTAAGCGCACCCTTGAGGCGATGCCAGCAGCAAACAATCCCAATGCGCCGCGTGTGATCGAGCAGCAGACGGCCTATATTATCGACTCAATGCTAAAAGATGTTATTTTGCGCGGCACCGGCAAAAAGGCCAGAGTACTCAAGCGTTCCGATCTGGCCGGCAAGACGGGTACTACCAATGGTCCCCGCGATGCTTGGTTCTCAGGATACTCACCGCACCTTACGGTTACTACCTGGGTAGGTTTTGACGACAATGGCTTAATCGGTCGCAATGAATATGGTGGCTCTGCAGCGCTGCCAATCTGGATCGATTTTATGCGCGAGGCCCTCGAGGGAAAGGCGGATGCAGAGCGATCCCAGCCCAACGGTATGGTCATGGTTAAGATCGATGCGAAAACTGGCAAGCGGGTAGATCCCAATCAAAGTGGTATATTCGAGTTCTTTAAGGCTGAAAATGTTCCAGAGCTTACCGGTAGCGAAACCCTACCCAACGGTACCGAAAACAGCTTGCCGGATGATCTCTTTTGAGTTAAAAATGGTTTTTAAACAGGTTGGATAACAGTTGATTAGATTAAATTGGCAGAATATAGATACGGTACTTCTGGATATGGATGGGACCTTACTCGATCTCCATTTCGACAATTTCTTCTGGCTGCATCACCTGCCAAAACGCTACGCCGAGCACAACAATACCTCTGTCGACTTAGTGATCGGCACTCTTCAGCAGCGTATGCTCGAACTTCGGGGCACGCTCGACTGGTACTGCACCGACTTTTGGTCTCGTGAACTCAATCTGGATATTATCGAGCTGAAACAGGAAATTAAGCACCTGATTGGCGAGCGACCATTTGTGCGTCCCTTTCTCGAGACGCTCGGCCTGCACAATAAACAGCGCATATTAGTCACCAACGCCCATCGTAGCAGCGTTGAAATAAAGTTTGCCCTAACCGGTATAGAGAGCCTTTTAGACTCGGTTGTCTCTTCTCACGACTATGGCCAACCGAAAGAAGATCAGAGATTCTGGCAGCAGCTGCAAGAGTCTCAGGGCTTTGATCCCGCCCGCACACTGTTTATCGATGACTCAGAGGCAATCCTGCAGTCTGCTCAGAACTTTGGTATTGGGCATCTGCTCTGTATAGAACAGCCGGACAGTAAGGGGGAACCGCGCAAGTCTGGTTACTTTCCGATGATCAATTCATTTGAACAGATTCTCAGTACTGAAAAGCAATGAGTAAACCGCCGATGGATAAGGTGCGAATCGATAAATGGCTCTGGGCTGCGCGTTTTTTTAAAACTCGCTCTCTGGCTAAATCTGCAATCGAAAACGGCAAAGTCCATATTGATGGCAATAAATCAAAAGCCAGCCGCCAACTTGAAGTGGGCACCGTACTGACAATACGTCAGGGGTTTGACAGTAAAACCGTTGAAGTTATTGCCCTTTCAGAGCAACGCCGAGGCGCGCCCGAAGCCATGCTGCTTTACAACGAAACCGCAGAGAGCATTGAGCTGAGAGAGAAACAGAGCGCCCAACGCAAAGCGGCCAATAGTACAGTGGTCAGCGATGGCAGACCCAACAAGAAACAGCGCCGCCAAATTCATCGCTTTTTAAGTAAGTAACCTATGCTTGTAAAAGCGGCCCAAGAAATAAATTGGCTCAAACAGAAATATCAGTACAATACGCGCCCTATGACTATCGACAACCCCCAAGACAGCCTGCAACGCTTTCTCTTTGATGGCACTGATATACGTGGCGAAATAACCACCTTGTCAGCAACCTATCAGGAGCTTTTGGCGAACCAACAATACCCGCCACAGGTAGCCTTGCTATTTGGTGAGTTTATCGCCGCTGTCAGCCTGATCAGCACCATGCTCAAAGATACCGGCATGATTACAATTCAGGCCAGAGGCGATGGCCCAGTCACCACCCTGATGGCAGAATGCTCTCAGGGGGATAAGCTGCGCGGTATTGTCCGCGGAGACTTCGACAACCTCGGTGATATCAGCGGCCTGCAGGAGCTGCTCGGCACTGCAACTCTGGCTATAACCATTGAGCCTGAGGGCAAAGAGCGCTATCAGGGTGTTGTTGCTCTGGATGGAGAAAATCTCAGTCAGTGTCTGGAGTACTATTTTCACCAGTCCGAGCAATTGCCGACCAAAATCAAGTTGGCTTCAAACGCACAATCGGCCTCGGGAATGCTAATTCAGCAACTTCCCTCATCCATTGATGCAGAGAAAAGTGCCGATGACTGGCAGCACCTGTCAGTGCTATTTGAAACCCTTTCCAGTGCAGAACAATTGGAACTGTCCCATAATGATCAGTTATACCGGTTATTCCATGAACAGCAATTACGACTTTTTGATCCACAGCCAATGGGTTTTTCTTGCAGCTGTTCAAGACAGCGAACCGAGTCTGCACTGATCTCTATCGGACGCGAAGAAGTGGTCGAGATGTCCTTAGAGCAGGGACTTATTTTGATTACCTGTGAATTTTGCTCACACCAATATAGATTCACTGTAGGAGATATTTCCGAACTATTTGACCCACCAAATAATCCGCTACACTAACCTTTACACGAATAGTTTTAGCAGGGAAGAAATACAGTGCCAGCCATATATTAGGAAAATTTATCTGGCATAATTAATAAGCTAATGGAAAAGCATCCATTTATTTTCGTTCACCTTAGGAAGAGAGGAAGAAAATGTCCGAAGTAGTTGTACATACTGACCCAAGCTCAGCCGAGCTAATAGAGACAGCAATCAAACGCGGTGAAGGACACCTCGCTGACACCGGTGCATTCTTAGCCCTCACCGGCAAACGTAGCGGAAGATCACCAGCGGATCGATTTATCGTTGATGAGCCCAGTTCTAGCGACTCAATCGACTGGGGCCCGGTCAACCGCCCCTTTGATGCGGCAAAATTTGATGCTCTCTGGGAACGTGTGGCTGCTTATATTGCAGAGAAAGAGCGTTTTGTTTCTCACCTTCATGTGGGTCAGGATCTGCAACATTTTATTCCTGTCAAAGTGACTACCGAGACTGCATGGCACTCTCTGTTTGCGCGCAATATGTTTATCCGTGCCGAAAAATACAATCCCACCAATAAACAGAAGTGGACAATACTTCACGCGGCAAACTTTGTCTGTGATCCACAGCGGGACGGTACCAATAGCGATGGCGCGGTTATTATTAACTTCGCCCAGCGCAAAGTACTGCTTGCCGGAATGCGCTATGCCGGTGAAATGAAAAAAGCCATGTTCTCAGTGCAGAATTTTCTCTTGCCGGAAAAAGATGTGATGCCTATGCACTGCGCCTCTAATGTCGGTGAAGACGGTGATACAGCACTGTTTTTTGGCCTTTCTGGTACCGGAAAAACCACTCTTTCCGCAGACCCGGATCGCTATCTAATTGGCGATGACGAACACGGCTGGGCGAAAGGTACAGTCTTCAATCTTGAGGGCGGCTGCTATGCCAAGACCATTGATCTGAGCCAAAAAAATGAACCGGTAATATGGGATGCCATTCGCTTTGGGGCGATTATTGAAAACGTGGTTATCTCCGACAATCAGCACACTGCGGACTACTGCGACACCTCACTGACCGAAAATGGTCGCTGCAGCTATCCTCTTGAACATGTTGAGAAACGCTGTCTGGAAAATCAGTCCGGCGAGCCCCACAATATTATTTTCCTGACCTGTGATGTAACTGGTGTATTACCGCCAGTATCGCTGCTCAGTAAGGAAGCGGCGGCCTATCACTTCTTAAGCGGTTACACCGCACGGGTTGGCTCCACAGAGATCGGCGCAGAAGCGGGAATTCACCCAACCTTCTCCACCTGTTTTGGTGCACCCTTTATGCCGCGTCCGGCGAGTGTCTACGCAGAGCTGCTAATGCGTCGCATCGAAGAGTTTGGCTCTAAAGTCTATCTGGTTAATACCGGCTGGACCGGTGGCTCTGGTGGTACCGGTGGCAAAGGTAACCGCTTCCCGATTCCAGTGACCAGAGCTGTGGTGACCGCTATCACCAACGGTTCGCTGGAGGGCTGTGCCACTGAACATCTGAATGTATTGAATCTTGACGTGCCACTGGCCATTGATGGTGTCGACAGCAAATATCTCAATCCTCGCAATGCCTGGGACAATACCGAAGCTTACGATGAACAGGCTGCCAAGCTAGCTGGTTTGTTTGTTGAGAATATTGTCAGCTTTGCACCATCTCAGGAGATAATTGATGCTGGCCCACAGTTAGAGGCAGTTGCTGTCGATTAATTTATTATCTGCCCCATTCTGAAAAGCTTCTAAGCATTTTAGGATGGGGCTCATATGATAAGACGGTTAGTTATTGATCAATCAAAATCTGCTGAGAAAATTGCGTACGACCTTGAACATCACGGACACCGAATAAAACTGGTCGTCCCGGTGCCTGCCAATCAATCTCAATAAAACCGTAGTTTTGCCCAGTATAGGGCCCCTGCACTCGGTTCTGATTAGAACTCGGATTTTCCTCGATATTGGTCAGCCCGCTGGAAGTCAATTCAAACAGACTATTGCCACTCGCATCAGTGATTTTGCTGAGTTCAGCCGAGTGGGTATCACCACTGATAAACAGCACATTTTTCGCTTCAGTAGTTTTAATTAGCTCAAGCATTCGTTGCTGTTCTGGCGGGAAGTTAGCCCATGATTCAAAACCAGTAAAATAAGAAAACACCTGAATACTGGAAACAATAATACGTAAGTCAGCCGGTTGCTTTAAATCTTGCTCGAGTTGCTGCCATTGCTGCTCACCTAAAATAGTTGCCTGTGGATCTTCACTGGGAACATAGAGACCCTTATTAAATATCTTACGCTTGGCCTTATACTCTTCTTTTACAAGGCTGATTAAGGGGGTTCGATTCCAGCGTGTATCGAGCATAATAATCTGTACTCGCTGATCTTTAGCACCAAAATAGCTGGCCTTGTAAATACCCCAGTCTCGGCTGCGTCGCTGTGAGTCTTCAGGCTCTCCCCAGAAGTCCAAAAACACCTGGCGTGACAGCTCTTTTGCCGGATAGTCGGCACCGCCATCATCGACGCCGTAGTCATGGTCATCCCAGGTTGCGAGAATTTGGCTATTTTCACGCAGTGTCTGAAAACCCGGCTTGGCGTTTAATTGAGCGTATTGTTGTTCAAAGACTTCTCTGTTCTCTGTGTCGGCATAAATATTATCCCCAAGAAATAAAAAGACATCTGGCTGTTCTTTATTGATCGAGTTCCAAATTGGTTGGGGTTTATTTTGATCGGCACAGGAGCCAAATAAAATTTTGCTCGGCGCAACGGGTTTATCCTCAGAAAGTAACTGGGTCATCATTTCTACCGCGAAAAAACCACTGAGCACAAGAGATACTGCGATCACGAGTTTATTTGTATTTAGAACCATAGCTGGGGCTCCCAGATATTTGGAAAGATGCTTTATTTGAAGTACTTTCTATGAGGTGCTCAGTAATCAATAGAGTAATGACTGAGATTGTAATGATTATTATAAGAGGGGAAAAATGTTGTTCCGCCCTAAAAACTATCGGAGTATTTTAGGGCGGGACAGAGACTAGGATCTACTTGCTGTTATCAAGAATATGATCAATAGCCGCTTTCACTTCGTCATCGCTACAGTCCATGCAGGTACCGCGTGCAGGCATAGCGCCAATACCAGCGATCGCATTGGTATAAACCGTTTCCAGACCCTTACCCAAACGGGCAGTCCAGTCGGCAACATCACCAAGAATTGGTGCGCCGGCAACACCAGAGCTATGACAGGCAATACAGTTGGTTGCATAGATATCTGAACCTGAACGAGCCGCGCCTGCAGCACTGGTTAAGGACGTAGCGGCAACCTGACCAGCCATAGACACATGACCCTCTGGTGCAATTCTCTCAGCAACCTGCTGTTCCTGAGTAGCTGTTAGCTCAACAGTCTTGTCGCTGGAGCCACAGCCCCACAAAAGCGAGGTGGCTAAAGTGAGTAATAGAAAACTTTTCAATCGGCGACTAATGATTATATTCATTAAAGGGCATCTCCAGTAAAAACGTGATATCAATAAATTCGGCGGCATTATAGCGCGCTATGGTTCAATTCTCATTAGCAATAAGTTGAATTTTTATATTTCCAGCCATCTCTAGCCGGGAAACAATCTAAGGCTTATTTCAGCGCGCGTATTCCCACCGCATGACGCAGCTTGGCCAACAGTGCACTGCTCTCTTTACGCGCCTTCTCCGCGCCCTTCTGTAGTATCAGTTCAATCTCTGCAGGGTTTTCCATTAACCTGTCATAACGCTCTCGAGCCTCAGCCAACTGACCGTCGACAAGCTCAAATAACTGCTTTTTAGCCTCACCCCAGGCGATACCATTGGCAAACTCCTCGCGCATCGCAGCCGTCTGCTCCTCAGTGGCAAAGGCCTTCCAAATCTGGAACACCGCAGAGCTATCCGGATCTTTCGGTTCACCCGGCTCAAGCAGATTGGTTTTAATTTTGTTGATATGTTTTTTCAGCTTCTTGGCGGTTAAAAACAACGGAATAGTATTGCCATAGCTCTTGCTCATCTTGCGGCCGTCGAGACCCTGAAGAACTGCCACCTTGTCATCAACCACCGCTGTCGGCAGCACAAAGTGCTCGCCGTAGTGATGATTAAATCGTCCAGCCACATCGCGGGCCATTTCTACGTGCTGTATCTGGTCTCGGCCCACGGGAATCTTATGGGCATTGAACATTAAAATATCTGCAGCCATCAGAATCGGGTAGCTAAACAATCCCATATTGATACCAAAATCAGCATCTTCACCGGCCTCTTCATTGGCCTGAACTGCGCCCTTGTAGGCATGGGCACGGTTCATTAAACCCTTGGCAGTCATACAGGTTAAAAACCAGGTCAACTCGGTTATCTCGGGAATATCTGACTGGCGGTAAAAAGTTACCTTGTCGGTATCCAAGCCCAGTGCCAGCCAAGCGGCGGCAATTTCCATGGTGGATTGATGGACTAATTCGGGGTCCTGAGATTTGATCAGCGCATGGTAGTCGGCCAAAAAGAAAAAGGACTCGAAGTCACCAGTGCGACTGGCTTCAATAGCCGGTCGAATGGCGCCCACATAGTTGCCTAAATGAGGGGCTCCAGAGGTTGTGATACCGGTTAAAACACGCTGCTTACTCATAAATACTCTATTTTTTATTTGTTTTGATTATTGATCTGTTTATTTCTAGCATCTGCCTATAATAATCGATACTGGATTAAGTCGCAGTTAAAGCTTATTCCAGATCAACTTTAAGCTTGCCGGGCAGGTTGAAGAAGTGCGCTAACACTTTTGACAGACGCTGCGGATCTGCAGATCCAGTGAGTTCACGGCAGGAGTGCATGGCCAATTGGGGAATACCTACATCCAGCGTTGGCACACCCAGCTTTGCTGAGGTCATAGGCCCAATAGTGCTGCCGCAACCCAAATCACTGCGCGAGACAAAGGTCTGCACCGGTACATCAACCATTTCGCACATCTGTCTAAATAAACTCGCAGTGACGCCATTGGTCGCGTAACGCTGCTTCACATTAACTTTAATCACTGGTCCGCCATTGAGTAATGGGCTGTGGCCAGCGTCATGTTTACTGGCAAAATTTGGATGCACCGCATGGGCATTGTCGCAGGAGATCAACAGTGAACTGCCCAGTACACGAGACTTATTGGCTACCTGACTATCATTTACTTTTAGGCATAAGCGTTCAACCACTGATTCCAGGAACGGGCCATCGGCACCTACAGAAGAGACACTGCCAACCTCTTCATGATCATTGCAGACGATTAATGAGGTGCTATGGGTCTCAGCTTCAATCAATGCCTTGGTGGCAACAAAACAGCTAAGCAGGTTATCCAGTCTCGCGGCGGCAAAAAATTCTTTATTAAGCCCCACAGTGGCTGCTTGCTGAACATCATAGAGGCACAGCTCATAGTCCATCACCTGCTCGCCATCCGCTAGAAAGCGCTTGCTGAGCAATTGATTAAAATCCTGTTTCTCTTGAGCCTGCATCAATATGGGTGGGATATCTGTTTGCGGATTAATAGTACGACCGGAATTAGCCTCGCGATCCAGATGAATGGCCAAGCTTGGAATCACCGCTATCGGGTCTTCGAAGTTAATCAGCTTCTGTTTTAATTGAGCATCCCTGTCCTTGTAGACAAGCCGCCCGGCAATTGACAGGTCGCGATCAAACCAGGGATTTAACAGCGCGCCTCCATAGACCTCAACGCCGAGCTGAAAGTACTGGTTATTTAATAGCTCCGGTTGCGGCTTAACCATCAGGCAGGGGCTATCTGTGTGCGCGCCCGCCATGCGAATACCCGTTTCGGCGAGCCCATTGGTGCCGACAACAAAAGCAATCAGGGAGGAACCATTTCGAGTAACAAAGTATTTTCCGCCCTTCTCCAATGACCATTCTTGAGCTTCATTAAGAGCAGTAAAGCCTGCGTCCGTGAGCATTTCGGCCATGGATGAGACCGCATGAAATGGCGTTGGCGACAGATCTATAAAGTCTCCAAGCTGACGATTAAAGTCACCTATATTGCTCTTTATTGCAGTCATTTATTTAATTCCTTTTCTATGGTTTGATCTAAATTCTAATTATCTAAACTCTAGTTATCTAAGCTCTCGAGCCGAGCTAATAGGCTTGAGGTATCCCAGCGATCACCGCCCATCTCCTGCACCTGTTGATAAAACTGATCCACTAAATCGGTTACTGGCAAAGAACTGCCATTCTTCTCTGCCTCTTGCAGGGCAAAGCCTAAATCTTTGCGCATCCACTGCACAGCAAAACCGTGATCATAGTTATCGGCCAACATGGTCTTATAGCGATTTTCCATCTGCCAGGACTGCGCGGCACCTTTAGAGATAACCTCAACAACCTGTTGAGCATCCAGACCTGCGCGCTTGGCAAAATTAAGCCCTTCGGCAAGGCCCTGAACCAGACCGGCAATACATATTTGGTTGACCATCTTACAGAGTTGGCCACTGCCTGCACCACCCATCAACTGAACGGATTTTGCATAGCCATCAATCACTGGGGCAACCTGTTGAAAAATGTCTGCGCTGCCACCACACATCACCGTTAACTGTCCGTTCTCGGCGCCCTGCTGACCACCAGAGACTGGCGCATCGATAAAGCCACAGTTAACAGCAGCGGCTTCGGCAGCCAACTCTGCGGCAAGATCTGCGGAGGTGGTGGTATGGTCGACAACAATCGCACCCGGCTGCATATTACTTAGCGCACCGCGCTCAGCCAGTAATACTTCACGAACATCACGATCATTGCCAAGACAGGAAAAAACGATTTCAGCATCGGCTACCGCCTGACTTGGGCTGTCTGCTGCTGTGCCCTTATAGTCTTTTAGCCAGCGTTCAGTCACTGCTGCGGTGCGATTGTAGACCACCAGATTGTGACCCTGTTTACTCAGCCAACCAGCCATGGGGTAACCCATGACCCCAAGCCCTAAAAAAGCTAAACGTCTATTCATAATGGATAGTTAAGCTCCCTGCGTAAATTACTGCCAGACGAGATAGATCAACAGTGCGCCCAACAGCATCCGATAAATAACAAATGGCAACATACCGATTTTTTGGATAACTTTCAAAAACAGTTTGATACAGAGATAGGCGGTAATACCGGAGAGCACTGTGCCTATAGCAATCATCGTCCAATCGACCGATTCCGCATCCATCAGCTCCAAACCTTTTAAACCACCGCTCAGCATAATAATTGGAATCGCCAACAAGAACGAAAAGCGCGCCGCGGTTTCACGATCAAAGCCCAGAGCCAGTGCAGCAGTGATAGTCACCCCTGAACGGGAAGTGCCGGGGATTAAGGCCAGCGCCTGAGCACCACCAATAACCAAGGCCGACTTCCAGGTAAATTGATTGATACCGCGCTGCCCCTTGCCACGGAGATCTGCCCAGGCTAATAACAGACCAAAGAAAATTGTAGTAAATGCAATCACTGACATAGAGCGCAGATGCAACTCAATCAGACCACCGAGAAATAAGCCGGTAAGACCTGCAGGAACAGTTCCCAGAATAATAAACCAGGCGAGTTTGCTCTCAGGGCTGTGGCGTCGCACAAATACGCTATCCAGCCAGGCTTGAGTCAGATTGACAATGTCGTTGCGAAAATAAATGATTACTGCGATTAGCGAGCCGACATGAACGGCAACATCGAAGGCCAGACCCTGATCGGGCCAGCCGAGTACTTCCGAGGGTAAAATTAAATGGGCAGAACTTGAGATTGGCAAAAATTCAGAGATACCCTGAATAACGGCTAGCCAAACAGCTTGAAAATAATCCATGATTTAGACGGCCCTGATAGGTGTATGTTTTTTCCAGGCATCGGTACCACGCAAATAAACCAGATCTACCTGATCAATCGGCACAGCCGCACCCTGAGAAAAATCTTCGAGGGCAATATCCAGCAGATCTAAAGCATCTGGATAGAGTTCCTCAACAGGCTGATTATTAACGTCAACGTTATCAAAAAGGCCACCTGCTTCGCCGACGATAACACTGGGGTTTAAATTGTTATATAAAGCCAGAGCATCACTTTTACTCAACAGCTGATCTTTGATAGTAGCGACAAAACGACCACTATCATCAAGTTTATAGGCACCGCAATTGAATTCACCCATACGCGCATCGAGAATCGACATAACCCTGCAGGGTAAATCCAATTCCTTAGACTGCTTGCGCTTATAGGTCTGAGCCAGAACCTCAAGAGTAGAGACCGGAATAACCGGGATATCTGCACCAAAGGCAAGGCCCTGCGCCGTTGAGAAGCCTATTCTCAAGCCAGTAAATGAGCCGGGGCCTACCGTTACCGCAATTGCATCCAGTTGATCAACCGTTGTGCCAGCTTCGCTTAAAACCTCATCGATCATTGCCATAATGAGCCTTGTATGAGAACGCGGCTCTTCGGAATAACGGGAAAACCTTGCATCGCCGACAATCAGTGCCACCGAGCATGCAGGAGTTGAGGTTTCAATCGCTAATAGTGATGTCATAGTTACAATCCCTAGTTATAGGGAAGCCTTAGAATTTTTTGAGGGCAAAAAAAAACCCCCACCAAGATGGCAGGGGATTTTACAGGTCTACAACCAATTAAACTATTAAGATTTTTTAACTTCAGTTTTCTTGGCTGGTGCTTTTTTCGCAGCAGGCTTTTTAGCAGCGGCTTTTTGAGCGGCTGGCTTTTTGGCGACTGCTTTTTTCACTGCTGATTTCTTAACAGCGGGCTTCTTAGCAGCGGGCTTCTTAGCGACAGCTTTTTTAGCCGCTGGCTTCTTGGCTACCACTTTCTTTGCTGCTGACTTCTTAGCGACCGCCTTTTTAGCAGCTGGCTTTTTAGCAGCCGGCTTCTTAGCAACAACTTTCTTAGCGGCTGGTTTCTTAGAGACCGCTTTTTTAGCCACTGACTTCTTAGCGGCTGGTTTCTTGGCAACTGCTTTCTTTACTACTTTCTTTGCTACTTTCTTTGCTGCTTTCTTTGCTGCTGGCTTTTTAGCGACGGCTTTCTTTGCTGCTGGCTTTTTGGCAACGGCTTTCTTTTTCCTTGCTGACTTTTTAGCGACCGCCTTTTTAGCGGCTGGCTTTTTGGCAACGGCTTTTTTAGCGGCTGCTTTTTTAGCAACAGCTTTCTTTGCCGCAGGCTTTTTAGTCGTTTCTACAACTACACCGGTTTTAGCAGCCAGTGCTTTAAGTTTTGCCACAGCAACTTTTTCAGCCGCTTTAACTTTAAGGGCAGCACTTTTCTCTGCCGCTTTCATTCTTTTCGAAGTTACCTTGGCGCGAGTTTTCAACCACTGCTTTTCAAATCGTTTAACTGCTGCAGCCAGATCCGCATCCTGAGCGGCTTGCAATCTCTCTTCAGCATTTAGAATTGCAGTTTTAGCAGCGCTCTCAGCGGCAGCCAATTTCTGCTTAACTTCAGTGACCTTAAAATCACCTTTTAAATTCTTTAACTTGCCACTCAATGCAGCAGCTTGCTTGCGGCTAGCACTGGCCTGCACTCTAGCAGCGGCAAGAGCTTTCTTTGCAGCAGCAGTTGCTTTAGCAGCAACTTTAGCTTTCGCCTTGTTAACTCTAGTGGTAATTGTTGCGTGCTTTTTATTATGAGCTGCAAGTGCTTTTGATGCTGCAGCAACACTGTTTTTAGCTTTTTGAATTGGTGTGATTTGCGCTTTAGTTTTTGCTTTTGTTTTTTTAACTTTTCTTTTTGCTGGACTTTTCATTTGCTTATTCCTCACTGAAAAAAGACAACCTGTAAGTTTAATTTACAAAACATCGCTACCCGACTGTCGCGCAGTTTAAGCAAGAGTGGATTGATTTACCAATCAAAAGTGTAAATTTAATAAGAAAACAAGCGCGTTTGTTAAAAATAAACGGTTATTTTTTAACAATTTAAAAAAAGAAAAGCAGCGTATTAAAAAATACGCTGCTTTTTAGAGTTTAAACTGATGTTTTAAAGGACTTCTTTTTGCGGTTTTTTACCAAGAGCCTTCAGCTGCTTTTAAGAAAGTGCAGTTACAATTCTTTCCTGAACTTCATCGAGCCCACCCAGACCATCAATGGTTGAGAAAATCGGTCCACCAGTTTGTGACACAGATAAATTCGTATAGAACTCAACCAGCGGTTTTGTTTGACCGTGGTAGATAGACAGTCGATTGCGGATTGTTGCTTCTTTATCATCTTCACGCTGAATCAATGGTTCTTGAGTCTCATTATCAAGACCTTCATTGATCGGTGGATTATGTTCAACATGGTAAATTCGGCCAGAATTTTCATGGACGCGACGACCACTTAGACGAGAGACAATCTGCTCATCGTCGACAGCAATCTCAACCACATATTCAATCTCTACGCCGGCATCAACCAGAGCCTGTGCTTGGGGAATCGTTCTTGGGAAGCCATCAAATAAAAATCCATTGTTGCAGTCAGCTTGCTGAATACGCTCTTTTACCAGCGCAATAATAATTTCATCAGACACCAAGCCACCCGAAGCCATAATATCTTTTACTTTAAGACCCAGCTCGCTGCCAGCTTTTACCGCTGATCTAAGCATATCGCCTGTAGATATCTGGGGGATTCCGTACTTTTCAGTAATAAATTGCGCCTGTGTACCCTTACCTGCGCCTGGTGGGCCTAACAAAATAACTTTCATCAATAATCTTCCTTAAACTCTAGCCGAAAAAAGGCCGATCACAATACACGGATTAATATAGGCAAACAAGCCTACAGTGGGGTTTGAGCATTTCTAAACGGCTATTTACAACCCTTTCTCTGCGCGCTTGACCTCTGTCCAGAGCAACTCCATTTCGTCGGTCGACATCTGAGAAAATTCTCGGGGATTTTTATCGCTAGCCAGTATTTCCATGGCTTCAAAGCGCCGTTGAAATTTATTATTTGCCGCGCGCATGGCGCGCTCCGGATCAATACCTAGATGACGGGACAGATTGACACAGCTAAACAATAAATCACCCAGCTCCTCTTCCATCGCCAAACTATTATCTGCCTCAATCTCAACCTCCAACTCTGCGATCTCTTCCTTGACCTTATTTAATACATCGCTGCGATTATCCCAATCAAAACCTGTTGTGGCGGCTCTCTTTTGTAGTTTGTGGGCACGACTAAGTGCGGGCATGGCTGCAGGTATATCATCCAGAGTACGCCGCTCTCCTTTATCTGCGCGCTCCTGCTTTTTAATCTGCTCCCAAACCTGTTTTATACGAGCTTCTTCTTCGGCGCTATTTTCACTATTACTTAAGTCACGCTCACTCTGCAGTGTTCCCAGCGGAAAAACATGGGGATGACGTCTGACCAGCTTTTCAACAATGCCATGCACGACGTTATCGAAATCAAATATCTGCTCTTCAGCGCCTAGCTGACTATAGAAGATCACCTGAAATAGAAGATCACCCAACTCTTCACCTAAGTGGCTGAGATCATTGCGTTCAATCGCATCAATCACTTCGTAGACCTCTTCCAGAGTATAGGGCGCGATAGTCTGGTAGGTCTGCTTTAAATCCCAGGGGCATCCACTCTGGGGGTCGCGCAGGCGTTGCATCAAATAGCGCAGGTCATCGATTGTGTAAGCTGTGGTCATATCTTTTGGAACCCTTTAATCAGTTACCCGACGCGCCTCTTTAACATTGGGTATTTGGTTTAACTGAGATAACACGGTACTCAGCTGCTCTAAACTGGGCACATCGATGGTCAAAAACATCTGTGAGCAGTTCATCTTTTTATTGTGATTACTATCTTCGTCTGACTGTATGGAGGAAATATGCAGGCCGAGGCGATCGACGGTTTTGGTGATATCAAGCAATAACCCAGTGCGATCATAGGTGGTTAAAACAATTTTTACCCGATAGTTTTTTTGCGGTTCACCGCCCCATTCAACTTTGATAATTCTCTGCGGATCAATTCCCTGCAGGCGCAAAAAATTACCACAGTCTTCGCGGTGAATTGAGATACCTCGACCCTGAGTAATATAGCCGGCAATATTATCCCCAGGTACTGGGCTGCAGCAGCGGGCTATCTGGGTGAGTAAATTCCCCACGCCGTGAATAAACACATCGGAGGATTTAAACCGCTGTGCGCTGACAGGCTCTCTGGTAGAAATTCTTTCGATAGGCTTGCTGCTACCCGGACGCACCTGCGCAGAATTAATAACCTGCTCAACACCCACATCGCCGGCACCTATTGCCGCATAGAGTCCAGCGGCGCCCTGTTTGTTGTAACGCTTAGCGACTTTCTCCAGGTCTATATCAGTCACATTTAATTGATTGAGTTCTCGATCGAGAAGCTTTTTACCTTCAATCTGATTCTGTTGCTGATTCTGTTTGCGAAACCAGTACTGCACCTGACTTCGGGCGCGATTGGTTTTCAGATAACCCATTGAAGCGGACAGCCAGTCGCGGGATGGCTCACCCTGACGGGTGGTAATAATACTGACCTGATCTGCGGTCTGTAATGACGAGTTAAGCGGCACAATTCGACCATTTACTTTGGCACCGCGACAGCGATGTCCGAGTCCGCTGTGGACATAGTAGGCAAAGTCCAGGGGCGTGGCACCAACCGGCAGATCAATTACATGACCTTCTGGGGTGAACACATAGATGCGGCCTTCATGAATAGCGGATTGCGACCGATCAACCCTGCTGTTATGTTCAACCTCCTGATCAGTTCTGGCTTCAATCTCATTGGACCAGTCGAGTACCTGACGCAGCCATTCGATCTTTTCCTCATAGCTTTTATCCGCTCGCTGCCCATCACTGCCCTTGTAACGCCAGTGCGCACAGACACCCAACTCTGCTTCGTTGTGCATATCAAAGGTGCGAATTTGAATTTCGAGAACTTTTTTGTCCGGCCCTATAACGGCGGTGTGCAGCGAGCGATAACCATTTCCTTTGGGTGCTGCAATATAATCGTCGTACTCGCCGGGAATATTTTCCCAGTGACTGTGCAACCAACCGAGAACTTCATAGCAATCGGCAATAGTCGGCACCAGTACGCGCAGGGCACGAATATCATAGACTTCGGAAAAGCCGAGATTTTTACGCTGCATTTTCGACCAGATCGAATAAATATGCTTGGGGCGGCCGCTGACTTCCCCTTCAATACTGGAGGCTTTTAATTGCCCTTCAACCTGATGCACGGCCTCTTTGATATAGGCCTGACGGTCACGGCGTTTTTCCGCAAGCAGTGCGGCTATAGAGGCGTAATCCTGAGGCTGTATATAACGGAAAGAGAGGTCTTCCAGTTCCCATTTAATATTACCCAGACCCAGTCGGTGGGCGAGCGGCGCATAGATATCAAAGACTTCGCGGGCAACCCGCACACGCTTCTCTCTGCTGTCATTTTTGACCGCGCGAATAGCGCAGGTGCGCTCGGCAATTTTTATCAGCGGTACGCGAATATCATCAATAATTGAGACCAGCATTTCGCGAATTTTACTCGCCTGCTGACCACCCCCATGGCCGAACACTGTTCTGCCATGGCTATTATTGAGGGTGCTGACCACGGCCATACGCAGGACTTTGTCGATAAGTCCGGCGACCTCTGAACCAAACTCGCTGTGCACTTTTTCGATTGAGGTACGACCCTCACGGACCGCACGATAGAGAATTGCCGCTTGCATGCCGACACTGTCGAGGGATAAATCCGCAAGGATCTCGGCCATTTCGAGGGCGGTTTGAAAACAGCCAACGGCATTGTTCCAGAGCTTGTCGGGATCAAAGTCTTGTTTTAGGGCATCACTGGCAAAGATGCAGGCCTGAGTTATATCCTTGGCGGCATCGGGTGGAATGGGATAACGTTGAATAAGGCTAGCTACCCAAGCCTGGATATCAGTCTGGTCGGCCTCTTCCTGAGGATGCTGTTGACGAACTTTAACCATGATAGTTGACTCGAGTTAGGGCGAGAGCCTGTTTGCTAATCACTTCTACTAACCGCTTATTGCTAAGTCTTAGTTATATATTCCAGAGGACAGATAGCGGTCACCGCGATCACAGATAATAGCAACGATAACCGCATTTTCAACCTGTTGGCTAATTTTCAGCGCGGCGGATACTGCACCACCGGCCGATACGCCACAGAAGATGCCCTCTTCCACAGCCAGACGGCGCATGGCCAGTTCGGCATCTGCTTGAGAGATATCCATCAGCTGATCGACTTTAGCCCCGTCAAAAATACCCGGCATATAGGCTTGTGGCCAGCGGCGGATTCCCGGTATGGAGGCGCCATCTTCCGGCTGTAGACCAATAATCTGTATATCTGGGTTTTGCTGTTTGAGGTAAGCGGAGACACCCATAATGGTGCCCGTGGTGCCCATTGAACTAACAAAATGGGTAATAGCGCCACCGGTATCTCGCCAGATTTCCGGGCCTGTGCCCTGATAGTGAGCGAGCGGGTTGTCGGGATTATTAAACTGATCCAGTACCCTGCCCTTACCTTGCGCCTGCATCTGCATGGCAAGATCACGAGCCCCTTCCATACCCTGTTCTTTAGTCACTTCAATTAATGTTGCACCGTAGGCGGTCATTGCCGCTTTGCGTTCGGCAGTGGCATTGGCGGGCATAATTAGGGTTATCTGGTAACCCATCATTGCCGCAGCCATGGCCAGTGCAATTCCGGTGTTACCACTGGTGGCCTCAACCAGATGATCGCCGGGTTTTATTTCACCGCGAGCCTGAGCATTTTGAATCATGCTGAGAGCGGGCCGGTCTTTCACCGAACCTGCGGGGTTGTCCCCTTCCAATTTGCCGAGAATGGTATTAGAGCTGTTGCCCGGCATACGTTGCAAGCGCACTAGCCTGGTGTTGCCGACAGTCTGATCTATGGTTGGGTACTGCATAGTTGATACTCTTTAAACTGATATTTTTTTGATAGCCATTTTCGATGAAGAGCGAAAAATCTTAACGAGTCATTGTGCCTGAACCGTTGCGGCTCTGCCCCTTCAAGAGAGTTATAACTAATAATTGTTTTGCATAAAGAAGAGTGCCACACCATATAGGCTGATGGCTCCCAGACATACTCAAATCAAAACAGCATAAGCCATAGCGTAATGGCGCTCGTCGGCAAGGCTAATCAGCATTTTCTGGCCACCGCGGTCCTGCATTACCTGAGCGGCACCATTGGATAATTCCGCATAGGGCGCGCCCTTTTCATCGTTGCCAATCACCATATCCTGAAAGCTGACGCCGTGACCTATTCCTGTACCCAGTGCTTTGGCTATGGCTTCTTTGGCAGCAAAACGCTTGGCGACAAAGGCCACGCCATCGCTGTGAGCCTGATACTGTAATTTTTCACTGGGGCTAAGTATGCGATCGATAAAGCGCTCACCCTGCCGCTCCAATACTTCGGCGATACGGGCAATTTCAACAATATCTGTGCCAATGGCTATGCTCATAGTTTTACTTCCAACATTATTCTCGCGGATTAGGAGGCTTGGGACAGAAGATGCTGTCGGTAGAGCTCTCGACTATGCAATGGTCTGCCACCCAGATAAAAGTCTATCACGCTGCGCAGCAGTTGTTTGGCGGTGCGCAATGGCGTGCCCTGAGAAAACTCACCCCGGGAAATACTAATCAGATCGCTGCCGACATAACTGCCCTGCGCTGGCCCCCGCTGATTGATCGACAGCTGCAATCCACGCTCGGGAATATACTGATAGTAGCTATCAGCTTGCAGTGGCGTACCGCTGTGGGCATCAGAGTCCAGTACCAGCCCATAACCAAGCTCTTCGAGCAATGTCATTTCCAAATGGCGCAACTGCACCTCATCGGGCTGACCCTGACAGAGAATGGCTATAAGGTTTTGGTACTGTTGATAGAGGTATTCATGCATGTCCTGCTCTTGAAGCAGGCGATAGAATAATTCATTGAGGTAGAGGCCGGTAAATAGACTGACCCCCTGCAATAGCACTGGCGCTCCAGTGGCATCTGCTTGAATCAGGGTCTTTAACTCGCCGCGACCCTGCCAGCTAAATTGATGTTCGGTGTAGGGAAATATGGGGCGGCTGATACCCTTTTTATTCGGTTTGCGAAAGCCTTTGGCTACACAGCGAATACGGCCGTAATTTTTTGTGTAAAGGTCAACCAGTAAACTGGTTTCGCGATAGGGCGTCGAATGCAATAAAAATCCCGGCTCTGCCTCTATGCGCACAATAGATTACTCGTCAATATAGCCAAGGCTGCGCAGCGCTCGCTCGTCATCAGACCAGCCACTGCGAACTTTAACCCAGGTTTTAAGCATCACTTTGCAACCCAGCAGGCTCTCCATATCGGCGCGTGCCTGCTGACCAATATTTTTAATCCGCTCACCTTTGTTGCCAATAATAATTTTCTTCTGGCCTTCGCGCTCAACCAGGATCAGTGCACCGATATGAGTGACTTTAGGCTCAACACGGAACTCTTCGATCTCTACGGTTACCTGATAGGGAACTTCGGCACCCAGCTGTCGGGTTATTTTCTCGCGAACCATTTCTGCAGCTAAAAAGCGCTCACTGCGATCGGTGATTTGATCTTCGGGAAAAATATGCGGCGCTTCAGGCATAAAGCTATTAATTCGTTCTTCTAGCTGCTCAAAGTTGGTTCTGCGAAGTGCTGACAGGGGAATTAAATCTGCTGCCTTCACTTTCTCTGAGAGAAACTGTAAATGAGGCAGCAGCTCTTCTTTGTCTTCAATCAGATCAACCTTGTTGATCGCGACAATCACTGGCACGTCATAATTGGAAATATACTTGGCGACATATTCATCGGCCTCGCTCCATTCGAAACGATCGACAACAAAGATCACCAGATCCACATCGGCAATTACACTGGCTGCCGAGCGGTTCATTACACGGTTGATGGCGCGTTCCTGATTGGTGTGAATACCCGGGGTGTCCACAAAGACAACCTGCAGGTTATCTTCAGTCTTAATGCCTAATAATGTGTGTCTGGTGGTCTGCGGCTTGCGCGAGGTAATACACAGCTTTTGACCGAGCATATGGTTGAGCAGTGTCGACTTGCCAACATTGGGGCGGCCGACTATGGCGACATAGCCACATTTGGATTCATTAGTTGGGGCATCTGTCACTATCGGTTCTCCAGCTCTTTTAATAATTGTTCAGCGACTAACTGCTCGGCCTTGCGACGACTGCTTGCGGTCGCTTCAGCGGCAGCTTCGATATCGGCAATTTTGCAACTGATAGTGAAAAGGCGACTATGATCTTCGCCCTGAGTTTTTAAAACTACATATTCTGGCAATGGCTTGCCCCTGCCCTGCAGCCATTCCTGCAATCCCGTCTTGGCATCTTTAACCGGTGTATCTAGGGTGACAGCATTTAACATATCCGCAAACCAGTTAACCACAGCCTGCTCAGCGGCCGGTAAACCCTTATCCAAATAGATCGCGCCTATAAGCGCTTCAACTGTATCGCCAAGGATTGAATCGCGGCGATGACCACCACTTTTCATCTCTCCCTGGCCGAGCAGCAGCTCGGAACCCAGTTCAAGTGATCTGGCGATATCGGCAAGGGATTCGGCACGCACGATCTGCGAACGGATACGACTGAGGTCGCCTTCACGGGCTTCTGGAAAGCGTTGAAAAAGAAAGTTGGATACGGTGAGTCCGAGTACTGCGTCGCCGAGAAATTCGAGTCGCTCGTTATTTTTACTACCGCAGCTCCGGTGAGAGAGTGCCAGCGTTAAAAGAGTCTGGTCGCTAAACTGATACTGCAAGCGGTCCTGGAGTTGCTGGGCATTCGCCACGGATAATCCTCGAGTTAATAATTTTGTTCAGCACTCTCAATTATCGATAGTATCAACCGCTTGGTATTTATTGCTAAATCTAAGCACTACATCGACGTTGCCAAACATTACGATTCGTTTTTCGTAGTCCAGACTGATTCGGGTTCCGTTGTCGTCCCGAGCTATAACTACTTTTCTTGTGTCTATATCGCGAATATTGTTAATGGTAAAAAAACCTGCGATCTTTCTACGTATCTGTGAATCTGATTTGCCATTAATATCAGACTGACCCACTTGATCAATGGCTCCCTGAATAATTCTGTTATCCAGATAGTGAGGGCCAAGTTTAAAAATAATCGTTAATGCAAATCCAACAATAAACACTGTGAACAGCGCTGATGTTGTTGTCATACCGCTGTGACTTTTAATATTCATATCCGCTTCCTTGAGATATTTTAAAACTGTTGTTTGCCGACAACCTTACTGGATTTTGCCGGCTCGTTCAAAGCTGGGCAGGGAGAGGAACTCATTCCAGAACATCCATCGGGCAAATGCCTTACCCACTATTCGCTCTTCTGGAACAGGGCCCCAGACGCGGCTATCGCTTGAATTATCGCGGTTATCACCCATCATAAAGTAATGTCCCTGAGGCACTACGGCGGTGAAGTTCTGACTTAGACGGGTCGGCAGCAGGCGCTTTTGGATAGCGTGCTCAATACCGGTTAAATCTTCAGTCATAACCACCGATCGCGGTGCAGCTTCTTCGTCGGCAAGAACTTTCTGGCTCATCTTGTCGCCATTGACATAGAGCACACCGTTTAAAACATGAATCTCGTCACCCGGCAGGCCAACCACTCGCTTAATAAAGTAGCGCTCTTCATGGGGCGGGAAAAACACCATCACATCGCCGCGCTCAGGTGAGTTGAGTTCAATGATTTTATTACGGATAACCGGCAGACGTATTCCGTAAGTCCATTTGTTAACAACAATAAAGTCACCGACTTTTAGGGTTGGCACCATTGACGACGATGGAATCTGAAAGGGCTCGATAACAAAAGAGCGCAGCACCAGCACTAGACCCAGCACCGGGGCCATTGACCCGGCAAATTCGATCGACCCTTCGACCTGCTTGACCACAAATTTATTAAGCAGCCAGAAACAGGCTGAAATAAGAAAAATAACCGTCAATATAAGCTCGAAATTAAGATCCATCCGGATCGCTCTCCTTTTTGATTAGAGGCCTATTGGCCGCTCAACTGTAAACTTTTTTTGTTATTAGCTCTTAGCTTTTTAGCACGGCTAAAAACGCATCCTGAGGAATTTCAACACTACCCACCTGCTTCATGCGTTTCTTACCCGCTTTCTGCTTTTCTAACAATTTCTTCTTACGGGTAACATCGCCACCATAACATTTGGCGGTTACATTCTTGCGTAGTGCCTTAACTGTAGTTCGGGCAACCACACTGCCACCGATAGCCGCCTGAATAGCCACATCAAACATCTGTCGGGGAATTAACTCTTTCATTTTATCGGCCAGAACCCGGCCTTTTTGCTGGGAGGTATCGCGATGGATAATCGCGGCCAGAGCGTCCACACGATCACCGTTAATCAATACATCCAACCTGACCAGAGAGGAGGCCTGAAAACGTATAAAACTGTAGTCCAGAGAGGCAAAACCGCGACTTACAGATTTGAGTCGATCAAAGAAATCCATCACCACTTCACTCATCGGCAGCTCATAGCTGATCGCTACCTGCCCGCCGACAAACTGCATATCTTTTTGTACGCCACGTTTTTCGACACAGAGAGCGATCACATTGCCCACATAGTCTTTGGGGACAAGGATATTGGCTTCACAGATCGGCTCGCGCATCTCTTCAATATGGGCCGGATCCGGCAGTGCCGAAGGATTGGAAATATGCAGCAGATCACCGGAGGTGTTGAGAATTTCGAAGACTACGGTAGGCGCGGTGGTAATCAGGTTGAGATCGTATTCACGCTCGAGACGCTCTTGAATAATCTCCATATGCAGCATCCCGAGGAAGCCACAGCGGAAGCCAAAGCCCAGCGCATCGGAACTTTCCGGCTCAAAAAACAGCGATGCATCATTGACCGCAAGTTTGGCCAGAGCTTCACGAAAGTCTTCGAAATCATCGGAATCAACCGGAAACATACCCGCATAAACCTGCGGTTTAACCCGTTGAAAGCCGGGAAGAGGATCAACGTCAGAGGTGCTTAGGTTGGTGATAGTGTCACCCACCGGTGCGCCTAAAATATCTTTAATGCCCGCGACCATAAAGCCAACTTCGCCAGCCCGCAATACACCGGTCTCTTTGCGCTTGGGGGTAAACACACCAACGCTGTCGACCACATGGGGCTTGCCGATAGTTTTAGCAACAATTTTGCTTTTGCTGGTCAGCGTGCCTTGCATTACACGCACCAGAGAAACAACGCCAAGGTAGTTGTCGAACCATGAATCAATAATTAAAGCCTGTAGTGGTGCATCTACATCACCCACAGGTGGTGGCACCTTTAAAACCAACTCTTCGAGAATATCGTTGATACCCTCGCCAGATTTGGCACTACAGCGCACAGCATCGGTGGCTTCAATGCCGATAATATCTTCGATCTCAGCGATCACCTTTTCCGGCTCGGCCTGAGGTAAGTCCATTTTGTTCAATACTGGAATAACTTCCAGGCCCTGAGCAATCGCGGTGTAGCAGTTGGCTACGGACTGTGCTTCTACGCCCTGCGCGGCATCGACAATCAGCAGCGCGCCTTCACAGGCGGCCAGCGAGCGGGAGACTTCGTAGGAGAAATCCACATGACCGGGGGTATCAATAAAGTTTAACTGATAGGTTTTACCATCTTTAGCGGTATACGGCAGCGTCACGCTCTGGGCTTTAATCGTAATACCGCGCTCGCGCTCAATATCCATAGAGTCGAGAACCTGAGCGGCCATTTCACGCTCAGCAAGGCCTCCACAGACCTGAATAAAGCGGTCTGCGATGGTGGATTTGCCATGGTCAATATGGGCAATAATCGAAAAATTTCTGATGTGGCTGAGATCGGACAAGGTGTTTTCACTACCGTTAAAAAATGCGAGCGGAGTTTAGCCTATTTACGCCTCTTTCGCTATCAACCGCGCGCCTTATTAAGCAAAACACGCGGCTGATAAAGAGTGCAAATAGCGCCTATATAAAGCCCAAAAGCTATGGCTTGATAATAATGGTTCTAGAAATCGCCCGACCCTGCCGGTAAAAACGAATTAAAACCGGTGTATCAGTGGGCAGCTCTCGGACCACCTGATTGTATTCATCGACATCGTCAATGCGGCTGTATCCGAGCTGTAAAATAATATCACCACGGCGTAAACCCGATTCTGAGGCAGCGGAATCATCTGAAACCTGTTCGATCACCACCCCACCGCGAATACCCAACGACCTCAATTCCCGCTCACTTAAGGATTCAACAAGCAGGCCTATTCGATCACTGCCATCAGCGCGGCCGGCAACGGTCTGTTCGCCGCCCTTGAGAGTGCCAATCTCAACACTGAGCTTTTTAAGTTTGCCCTTGCGATAAAGCATAACCGGCGCTTTTTTACCTGGGGCGAGCATTCCAACCACATGGGGAAGATCTCCTGAATCGACAATGATCTGCTGGTTAAAGCGCACAATAACATCGCCGGGTTTAATTCCGCCTTTATCTGCAGGACTGTCGGGCTCAACCGCATTAATTAGGGCGCCCTGAGGCTTATCCAGATCCAGTGAGCGGGCAAGGTCTCTATCGACATCCTGAATAACCACACCCAGCCAGCCACGCTGAACCACGCCATTTTCTTTGAGCTGTTCAACAACTCCGGTTGCAACACTGGCAGGAATCGCAAAGGAGAGTCCAATGGAGCCGCCAGAGCGCGAGTAAATCTGAGAGTTGATACCTACCACTTCACCATTGAGATTAAATAGCGGGCCACCGGAATTGCCCGGATTAATCGCTACATCGGTTTGAATAAACGGCACATAGTTTTCACCCTTGTCGGTGGGAATACTCCGTCCTATGGCACTGACAATACCGACACTGGCCGAGTAGTCGAGGCCAAATGGCGAGCCAATAGCCAACACCCAGGCACCGACCTTTAACTTGTCGGGCTCGGCGAACTTAAGCACTGGCAATCCAGTGGCTTCAATTTTTAGCAGCGCCAGATCCGAACGGCGATCTTTGCCGACTATCTCGGCGGTAAATTCTCGTCGATCGGAAAAACGTACGACTATTTCATCCGCCCCGTCGACCACATGGTGATTGGTAAGAATATAGCCATCATCGGAAATCACAAAACCTGAGCCCATGGAAAAGGCTGGACGCGGCGCCTGCTGTCTCTCGCGCTGCTGAAATAGTTCGCGGAAAATCTCCGGAATTTGCCCCGGGGGTATTTGCGACCCGGCACTTTTTCGGGTCTTCTGCACCGTATTAATTTTAACCACCGCCGGTGAAGTCTCTTCAATCAGGGCGGTAAAATCTGGTAACTGGGCATTGGCAGACAGAGATATAAATAGAATAAGAACAAACGAAGTAGCGGCGGCAAATCTTTTAATCACAGAATTTTCTCCAATATTAATAATCGCTTTGGTATAAAAGTGTTATCGGCATTATTAAAAATAGTCGAACAGAAGATGATAGATAAACCATAATCAGACGTAGTTAATACAGATCATCGAACCTGAATAATCGCCGCATCAGTGTCAGCCGAAGGGTCGACTAAAATCGGGTTGTAACGCAGATCATTGCGCGATTTTTGACTATGGAGTCTGACCAGCCAACCGCCCAACAACAATCCAGTTAGAGCACCAGAAATACTCTGTAAATCACCCCCACCATTGATACCGACAATAGCGGCGCCAGCCACAGCCCCAAAGATTGGCAGCAGATAGACCAGCAGAGAGGCCAACACAATAACGTCTTCGGGAATACCTATGGTCACCGACTGGCCGATAGAAAATTTTTGTTGTGGTTGATTATTCAGCAAAACCCGAATACTGGTTGTCTTGCCCGCCAATTTGGAGAGAAATTTTTGACCGCAGCCTTTTTCAGCCACACAGGCTTCGCAGGCAGACTTCTGAATGGTCTCAACCCATAGCCCATCAGACTCAACAGCGACAACGGTTCCTGTTTCAAGAATCATAAATACTCTGCCCCTTAGGGCGCTAAACTAATAGCACTGGCCACTTGACTGGCTGTGCCGCGAGGAATTTCACCGACCACACAGATCGCATATTGGTGGCCATTGATATCGGCTTTGGTCAACACCGCGACTGTGGCGCCCAGCTTTGCGTCAATCGGCGGCAGCACAGTGCCCTGCACCGAATCAATAAACACCGAAAACACGGCCAGACCATCGGTAAACATCATCGCTTCCTGACCCTGGGCATCCGGTGATTGATGAGAGGCTAAAACAAAGCCCGGCGGCAGCCAATCCATGTGCCACATTGATTTAAGGGCATCTATTTTGCGACTGACCTGAATACAATTAGCTTGGTCAACCGCTCCAAATTCGTCACCTTTGAGTTGAAGATCAATACCCGCCGATGATTCTCCAATATTCACATCGACAAACTGGAAACGTTCAAGAGGCTTGCCGGTATGGCTCATCAATATAGACTGCAGTAATAGACCGGACTCTTTGTCGATTGCGACCACATAGCCATAGCGATACTTATCTTTGGGCAGCACGTGCACCATAGACACATGACGATTGGCAATGCGCCCATCGCCCTTGATATGAAATTCGTAGAAGTCTTCTAAGCGCGAATAATTCTCATTGTTGATTTTGTAGGCATTGCCACGCAAAAGCATATCGCCAGTGCGGACACAGTCAACGCTGTCAGTGCGGCTAACCACATCGCGTTGGGTTCCGTCCATATGCAACAGGCGTTCGTAGATTTTACCCTCTCGAACCTGATGCATCAGCTTTACGCTAGTCAGGTTGCCGCGGTATTCGTAGGTGAAAACACCGCTGTAACTAAGCTCTCGAGAGGCTTTGGCCATGCGCGCCATCAGATCATGAGCAGATTCCATCGGAGCAGAAAATACCGGCCCATGCAGCAAAACGGCGGCTACCAGAGCCGCCTGTTTAAGCGCTTTAAATGCTATTTTAAATGATGAGAATACAACCATTATGATCTGTTATTCCTTATCGGAAGATGCCTCGCCGATACTTTTGCTTACAGCTGCGCTTCCGGTTTTGTTCTCAGCTTTGCTCTCAGTTTCGCTTAGGCGGGCGAATGGCATCATTCCCTGATTACTGTTTAACGCTGCATGGCTGGAGTGCTTGGACATAATATTGTTGAGGTAGGCGCGCATTTCAGCCTCTGAATACTGCTGCTTTACCTGTTGCTGAACTTGCTGATTAACCTCAAGCACCGGTACGGCGCGCTGGGAGCTTTTATTGTTCCCGCCGACACTGACAGTGCGAGCATTGATGCTCGGCTGGAAGCCTGAGGGAAACTGAATCGCTGGACCGCTATTTTCAACCGGAGTTTCTAGGCCGGCAAACTCTGATACTGGACTAGCGGTATCTAAGGGGCTGTTGAGCTGCTGAACACCAAATACGGCAACCAGTGCGACCGAGGCGGCAATGGCAAAACGTCCTGCCGAGCCGGCAAATACTGTTATAGCGCTTCTGCGGTGCGCAGGCTCCTGATCAATCGCCGCTGAAATAGCAGCTGAATAGTCTATCGAGGTTGTCGCCGGCTCACCTTTGATAGTCGACGAGGCCATATGATAGCGCGTCCACTGACCTCTTAACTTCGGGTCTTCTGCAACCGCTTTGAGTAGGCGATGAGTCTCCATTTCAGTAGCTTCACCATCCATAAGTGCGGAGAGTGACTCCTCCAGGCGTTCCTTGTGATCGCTCATTCATTTACCTCTTCGTGTAAAACTAGCGCTAAAGTTAAATTTCACTAAATTGTTTAAGATAATCTTCTTTAAATAGTGCTTTATTAGTAACTGTTCATTACATAAATACTGTGGGTAAGACCGGTGATTATTTAAAAGGTTCACCATTAGTTCACTGCCCTTCAATTAATTCTAGAACTCGCACATCAATTGACTCTCTACCACGGAAAATCCGTGATCGAATCGTGCCCACTGGGCAGTTCATCACCGAGGCAATATCCTCGTAACTCAAGCCTTCATATTCGCGCAGTGTCACAGCAGTTCGAAGATCTTCAGGCAACTCGATAATCGCCTGATTAATCACCTCTTCAAGCTGATCGCGAAACAGTTGATTTTCAGGGGTACCAGTATCCTTAAGTTGCTCGCTGCCAGAGTAGTACTCCGCATCATCCAGATCTACATCTGAGGATGGCGGTCTTCTGCTGCGGGCAACCAGGTAATTTTTCGCGGTATTCACGGCAATTCTGTACAGCCAGGTATAAAACTGACTATCGCCGCGAAACTTGGGCAGTGCCCGATAGGCTTTAATAAAAGCCTCCTGCACTACATCCCTCACCTCATCACTGTCGCGAATAAAACGCGCAACTATGGCGTGTACTTTGTATTGGTATTTGAGAACGAGCAGATCAAAGGCGCGTTTATCGCCTTTCTGCACCCTGACCACGAGCTGTTGGTCAGTGGGTTCTGTCTTTTTTTCTGTCATTTAGGAGTCCATTTATCCTACATTTCCGGGTTATTATTGCTTTTTACACTTAATATAAATAACGGCAATCAAAGACAGACCACCAGCAAGCGATTTAGTTCGCTTGTAATTTGAGCTTATACTATCATGCCGCGTCAACCGATTGTGACCCAACCATGAAACAAACCCATATCTACGATGTTCTGATTATAGGCAGTGGTGCCGCTGGTTTAGCTGTGGCATTGCAGCTGGATTCCAACCTCCGCGTCGCGCTGATCAGCAAAGCCTCACTTCAGGGTGGAGCCTCGTGGCTGGCCCAGGGCGGGATCGCCGCAGTATTCGATAAAAACGACAGTTCTGAAGCGCATATTGCCGACACTCTGGTGGCTGGCGCAGGTCTCTGTCACGAAGAAGCGGTGCGCTTTGTGGTAGAAAATGGCCCGGCCTCGGTGCAATGGTTGATCAACAAGGGTGTTGATTTTACCCGTGAAGAGGACCAGACCACCTATCACCTGACTCAGGAAGGTGGCCACAGTCATCGCCGTATTCTGCATACGGCAGACGCGACCGGCAAAGAAATCACCGGCACACTGGTCGATCGAGCCATAGCGGCTAAAAATATTGATATCTTTGAACATCACTGCGCTGTAGATCTTGTTACTCAGGCAGACAGCGACTCGCGAAAAATCCGCTGCACCGGCTCTTATATCCTCGATATTAATAGCGGCGCTGTCTCTCTTTTTAGAGCCAAGAGCGTGGTACTGGCCACCGGCGGCGCTAGTAAAACCTATCTTTATACTAGCAATCCTGACGGCGCCAGTGGCGACGGTATTGCAATGGCTTGGCGACGCGGCTGTCGCGTAGCCAATCTGGAATTTAATCAATTTCACCCCACCTGCCTCTATCACCCCAAGGCCAAATCATTTTTGATTACCGAGGCTCTGCGTGGTGAGGGTGCGCTGCTAAAGCTTCCCGACGGTTCGGCGTTTATGCACAACTTCCATCCAGATGCCGAGCTGGCACCCAGAGATGTAGTGGCGCGGGCCATTGACCATGAGATGAAACGACTGGGCAGTGACTGCCTGTATTTGGATATCAGCCATAAACCCGCTGAGTTTATTACTGAGCACTTCCCCACGGTTTACAAGCACTGCCTAGAATTTGGTATCGATATCACCACCGATTCAATTCCTGTGGTTCCCGCGGCCCATTACACCTGCGGCGGTATTATTGTAAATACCAAGGGGCAGACCGATCTGCTCAATCTCTACGCTATTGGCGAGAGTGCGTTTACAGGGCTGCACGGCGCCAATCGCATGGCCAGTAATTCGCTGCTCGAATGTTTGGTTTACGCCCATGCAGCGGCTAATGAAATCAATCAGATGCAAGATAAGATCCCAGAACCGGACTTTGTTAGAGAGTGGGATGAATCGAAAGTCGCCGATTCCGATGAAGATGTGGTTATCTCCCACAACTGGGATGAATTGCGCCGCTTTATGTGGGATTACGTGGGTATTGTGCGTACCGATAAGCGCCTGCAGCGTGCCGAGCACCGTATCAAGCTGCTCCAAAAAGAGATTCAAGAGTATTACAGCAATTACACCGTGGGCCGCGATCTGCTTGAACTGCGTAATCTGGCAACGGTTGCCGAGTTAATTATTCGCTGCGCTCTACAGCGCAAAGAGAGCCGTGGCCTGCACTATACTCTGGACTATCCAGAGCTGGCACCGATCGCCAAAGATACTATTTTAGTACCGATTAATTTTGCCGGACAGGATGTGATTATTAATCGCAGCTAGGTCTTTTAAGAGGTCTTTCTATAAGAATTTCTTGAGATAAGTAACTTTCGCAACAGCCGATGATCTTCCTCAGACAGGCTGTCTCTGGGAATTACTCTAGTGAGCCTGATACCCTGCAAGTCTCTTAAGTAGAGCACCACTAAATATCCAGTCACAAACTGAGTGGGCTCCAAGCGCAGCTCATTTTCACCGCTGGTTTGAGAAACCAAACGCCAGCATTCCAGCTGATCATCCACAACAAAAAGCCGCTCTGGGGATTGCCGACAAAAATCCGCATAAAAGCGATAACCAACCGCGAGCACAATATACAGCCCGACAACTTTAGCCCAGAGCAGAATTGGCGCGGCCGCTATAATCAAACCAGCCGCAACCGCCAGACCCAGCTTGGCATAGAGAAAATATTTTGAGGGGTAAAGCCTAAATTCAGCTGTTTTTGCTACGTGACTCATGAATAATCTGCACTATCCTTTGCAAATCGGGGTTATCTGCAGGCTCGCGCTTCATCAGCCATAAAAACAGCGACTGATCCTCACATTCAAGCAGTGCTTCAAAACGCAGCTGATCACTTTCTTCGAGGGTTTCATAGAACTCTTCAGCAAAGGGCTCAAGCAGTAAATCCAGTTCCAACATACCTCGGCGACAGGCCCAGCGCAGACGATTTTTATTCATAGCTAATCATTAATTGTGTTAAAGCCGCATTATAAGAGACAATCACTCATTAACCTACACTGTGATTCAACAGTGTCACCAAAACCTACGGATTGGCGATGACCGAACAGAATAAAGAAATAACCGACCCACGAGCTTATATCCAACTAACCGGCCCCGACAGCCGCAAGTTTTTGCAGGGTCAGGTGACTTGCGACATGGAAAGCCTAACGGGCGATGCAACTATTAATGGTGCCCACTGCACCCCCAAAGGACGGATTATTTTCCTGTTTAGCGCCAGCTGCGACGAGCAGGACAATATTATTTTAGAAACCCATCACTCAGTTAAAGATTTAGCTATAGCCAATCTTAAAAAATACGCGGTGTTTTTTAAGACCGAGATCAGCGATGTTAGCCAGCAGTATTCAGACACTACTGTTCTAAGCAATCTCCAGAGAATCAGAACCGGCAGTGCCGACGTGGTTGCCGAAACCAGTGATATGTTTATTCCGCAGATGCTAAATCTCGATGCACTAGGCTACATCAACTTTAAAAAAGGTTGTTACACAGGACAGGAGATTGTCGCTCGTGCCCATTATCGCGGCGCAGTAAAACGCCGTATGCATCATCTGCATCTATCCCTCAACAGCCTGCCCAATGCCGGTGATGAACTAAGAAATAGCGAAGGGAAAAGTATCGGCAATATTGCCAGCGCGGCCTGGGCAGACCCATCCACCGTAGAAGTATTAGCAGTACTGGCTGATAAAGCCAGCGATTGCACGGAGATACAAATTGGTGAACAGTCGCTAACAGCGGTTATGCATCTACCTCTGCCCTACGAGATTCCAGCCAGCCCATGAGTAACTTTATCAACTTGGAGAGTCATCAACAGCTACTGGTGTGGATCGGCATTGGCTCTCTGGTTGTGTTTATTATCAGCCTGCTGACTCTCCCCTGGCTAGTCGCAAAAATTCCTGAAGATTACTTTGTCCCGAAAAAGCGACAGCCAACTAAGTGGAAAAGCCAGCATCCGGTGGTTCGACTGCTGACTCTGATTGGAAAAAATCTGCTGGGTTACGGTTTGATTCTGGCGGGGCTATTAATGCTGTTTTTACCCGGCCAGGGAATCCTCACCTTGGTAACTGGCTTGCTGCTGATCGACTATCCGGGTAAGTTTCGTATCGAACGAAAAATAGTTAGAACCCCAGCCATTTTAAATGGGCTTAACTGGCTGCGCGCCAAAGCTAAAAAACCACCGCTGGTGGTTTGATAATACTGCCGGTTACTTTGTTATTATGTTTTTTTGTCATCCTGAACGCAGTGAAGGATCTTCTTGCAGTTACAACCAGAATAGATCCTTCACTGCGTTCAGGATGACATGGCTTTAGGTTCAGGATGACAGAAAAAAATCGCTATTACAGCGAAACCGCAGCCACCTTCCCAACCACTACCTCATTGCCTTCACTGGGCGCCATTGGAATATTTCTCGCCAATAGCAGACTGATTAACGCCATCCCAGAACCCATCAAAAATACCGCCGCTGGCGACACCAGCCACACTAAACCAAACAGCGCGGGAATCACCACCGCCGCAATATGATTAATGGTAAAAGCCACCCCCGCTGTGGAGGCCATATCTGCCGGATCGGCAATTTTCTGGAAGTAGGTTTTGATAGCAATCGCCAGAGAGAAAAACAAATGATCCAGAACATATAATCCCGCCGCCCAGGTTGCATCGTTAACAAAAGCATAGGCAGTAAACACACAGAACAGACCGCAGTACTCAAAGGTCAGCGCCCGGCGCTCGCCAATACGGCCTACCAATTTGCCAATACGTCCGGCAAAAGCCCAGTTAAAAAGATGATTAATAATATACAACAGCGCAATATCACTGACGCTGTAACCAAACTTTTCGACCATCAGGAAGCCGGCAAAAACAACAAAAATCTGCCGCCGCGCACCGCCCATAAATGTCAGCGCGTAATACAGCCAGTAGCGTTTGCGCATCAGCAGATGCTTGCGCTGCGGTGTCTTGGCCTGGAAGCGGGGAAAGCCCAGCCAGGCAAATAATGTCAATGCCAGACAACAGCCGCCACCCACAAGATAGATGGTTTTAAAACTCAACCCTAGATGCGCCTCGGCCAGCCATAAAAAACTATAGGCCGCCAACGATGCGACCGAACTAACGGCAATCAGTTTGCCGAGCATGGCTGGCGCCTCTTCGATACTCAACCACTGCAGCGATAGGGACTGCTTAATTGTCTCGTAATAATGAAAGCCAACCGACATTAAAAAGGTTGTCAGATAGAGCCCCACTACCGTGGGGAAATAACCGGTCGCGGCAACACCAATACCCAGCAGTGCCAGAGACAGATAGGCAAAGGTCTGCTCTTTTAACAGCAACAACACAAACACCGCGGTAAACGCCAAAAATCCGGGCACCTCACGAATACTCTGCAACATACCAATTTCCGCTCCAGTAAAACTGGCTCGCTCAATCACAAAATTATTCAGCAGTGCCATCCATGTAGCAAAGGCAACTGTCATCGCCACCGACATTACGACAAGGAGATTTTTCGGAGTTTGCCAGGATTTTGTTGCCACGTTTTACGCCTCTGTTTTTTCAGCTAGTTATGTTTTAACTGGTGTTTTAACCGGGGTTTTGCCAGAGCCCCTCGGACAGACTCCCAGTGTAGTTCAGAAGACCGTTTAATATTTCGCACTTTGAACTGCATTTTGCAAAAGCCATCTGTTTTCTTTCGCGATCTGCAATCTAAAAGCATTCTACAAGACAAACAATAACCATACAAAACCATAGGTTAAGTCAATCATTAGCTACTGGCATCATAGTTGCTCTACCTCCCTACAGACGGACTAAATAATTTCAAGGAGCCCTAAAAATGACGACAGCAATTAAGCCGATTGTAGGAACTAGCGGAGATGACCAGCTAAACGGTGGCAATGGCCACGAGGTACTTTCAGGGAGAGGTGGTAACGACCTGATCAATTCGGGTAATGGCCACGATATTGCCTACGGTGGTGCAGGCAATGATGAGATACATGGCAATTCAGGTAACGATACCCTCTACGGAAGTGGCGGGCCGTCATTCGTTGATCTCAGCGCCTTTAATATTACTGAAGATTATGAAGGCAGTGTGATCTTTCAATCGGAGAGCGCCGGCTACAAAAACTCCCTAGGCAGTTATAAAGTATCCGCTGAGGGTTTAATCACTGATGTTCAGTTTCATTTTCCCAATGCCAGTCTGCCCGGCTCTGGAGGAAATACCCAGTCCGGAACAACCAGTGACCTAAGTATGCAAGCTGGCGATCAGCTGGGCTTTTTTATTGTTGCCAACGGCTATTCCTACAACAACAGCTACAGCGATATGAATTTCAACGAGGGTCAGTTGGAATTCCGTAATGCTGATGGCTCAATCGCAACCATCAACTCAGTTAATCCAAGCCTATGGTTTGTGGATACCGACGGCTCTGAAACAAAGTTGGTTTATAACAGCTACCACACCGCCGCCGGTGTCGAGGGCGGCAATTATCAGCTTAATCCGGATGGGATTGCTCACACAGTGGGACTCGCCGACACAGATGCGGGTTTGATCACGCTGGGTTTTGAAGATCTCTACAATGGCGGCGATAAAGATTTTGATGACTCAGTCTTCTCAGTTGATATTGGCAATTCCAATGCGCAGGTTTTGGATCCAAATATCGCCAGTGGCGATAGCGGTATCGATCAGGATCAGCCCACCTATACTTATCAGATTCTTGGTGATGGCAGCCTTGGTAAGTTCGATCAGGACGGCAATTTTATCGGCATCTCAGAGCAGAACGATGAAATTCATGGCGGCAATGGCAATGACGATATCTATGGCCGCGCCGGCAATGACCAATTATTCGGTGACGATGGCAACGACCTGATTGATGGCGGTTCGGGTAGTGATTCGGCCTGGGGCGGCAGTGGCAATGACAATATCTCTGGCGGTAAAGGTGACGATCAGCTCTACGGCGACAGCGGCCATGACAGTATCAACGGCGGCACCGGCAATGATTCAGCTTGGGGTGGCAGTGGTAATGACACTATCTCTGGCGGTAAAGGTAACGACCATCTCTACGGTAACAACGGCCATGACGATATCAACGGCGGCAGCGGCAATGATTATATAGACGGCGGCAAGGGCAATGATCATCTCTTCGGCGGCAATGGCGATGATACGCTTATCGGCGCATCAGGTAATGACCAGCTAGAGGGTGGCACTGGTAATGACAACCTCTATGGCGGCGACAAGAACGACCAACTCAAAGGTCGCTCGGGCGATGACTATCTGGATGGCGGCAGCGGCAATGACAACCTTAGGGGTGGTGTCGGTAACGATACCCTGCTCGGTGGTTCGGGTAACGATAATCTTAAAGGCGGTTCTGGAAATGATCTTATTTACTCCGGCGCCAATAAAGATGTGGTCAACGGTGGCTCGGGAATAGATACAGTTTCTTACAGCTACGCTGATACTAGCGTCAATATTGATATACACCGCAAGAAAGTCACCGGCGGTGATTCCGACACGCTCAAGTCCATAGAAAATGCCGTTGGCTCAGACCATAACGACAGCCTGCGCGGCAATCGTCTAGACAATCGACTTGAGGGCGGCAGCGGCGACGATACGCTTCGTGGTATGCGCGGTGATGACGAGTTAATCGGGGGTTCCGGTGCCGACTCGTTTACCTGGCGACAGAGCGATATTGATGGCAGCCTCGATCAAATTCTCGATTTTGCTCTCGGCGAAGATAATCTTAGCTTTGATGTCAGCGCCTCACTGGCCAACAGAGATATCAGCGAATGGATGCAACTAGAGACTACTGGCGGCAACGCTCAACTATATGCGGATCTGGATGGCGACGGTGATTTCTCCGATGCCATCCTGTTTGCAGAGCTGCAGGGTATTAGCACAGACTCACTCTCAGACTTGGATATTTCAGTTGCCTAAGCTTCTGTCTAATCGCAAGACTTTTATCGCTGCGGTAAAACGTGTGGCCCGGATGATTCTGGGCCATTCCTTTTTTACTAATCTGGCGGCCTTTTGTGTGCCCCTTTACACGCTGCAAATTTTTGACCGGATTATCACCACCGGCAGCTATGAATCCCTGTGGATGTTGGCGGTTGGCGCGCTGATAATTTCCATCAGCGGTCTTGCCTTTGAACAGCTGCGGCGCAAATCCATCGTCAATTTTGCAGAGTATCTCGACCAGCAGATTTGCCAACATATCAGCGCTCAAGTACACCGCGGTTATCCGGGTAAAAAACTCTATCGCAGAGTAAAATTATTTCAGCAGCAGCTTAAGATCGGTGGTATCGCCAGTATTCTCGACGTGCTCTTGCTACCGATTTCAGCCATCTTAATATTTATTCTATCACCGATATTAGGGCTGTTTATGCTCGGGGTAAACCTGTGCTTCTGCCTGATCGCCTATGCAAAATTCAAACAGGAAAAACCTTCTCTGGACGAGGGGTTAATCGACTGTTCAAACAAAACCCAACGCTGGCTAAAGTCGGCAAATACCATTCAGCACTGGGAAGCATCCAAACCCAAAGCAAATACCTCAAGTATCGACAAGGGGGGATTGCTAACCGATATTCATCACTGCCTGAGAACTTTATATCAACTTGGCACCCCAACCATTGGCGCTATTTTGTTATTGCAAAACAGCCTGACCGCCGGTGGTTTTATCGCCGCCCTAATTATTTCATCCAGGGCCATTGCACCCTTTGATATGCTTTTTTCCAACAGCGCCGTGGTCTCACTGGGCAGGCAGGTGGTGCTCGACGTATGCGAGTATTTTGATCAACTCAGCCTGCGCACCCCGGGCAGTTATTCCGGCTCTGTGCAGGGCAGAATCGAGCTGCAAAATATCAGTATTAAGGATCCAATTAATCCCGCCATAAGAGCAGCTCAACTGTAACTGCACTCGCAAATATAAGCCTGCGGGCAAATCCGGGCGAAATCACCGCGCTAACCGGATCGGTTGGTGCGGGGCAGAACGAGGTTATAAAAGTACTGCTTGGCGAACAGCAGCTACTATCAGGTAACTGCCTTATTGATGGCACTCGCCGCGCCGACTGGTGCCCAGAGAGTTTGCAAAATCATATGGCTATCGCAGGCGAATCGGTTAGCCTGCCAGAGGGCACAATCGTTGAGCTGATCACAGGCTTCGGCGCAGTGGATAAAAGCCAAGCGATAGAAGCGGGACAGATAACCGCCCTCAATCAACGGCTTATAGAGTTGAATATTGCCTATGATTTCCGCTTTGATCATCAGGTTGCTCAAAGCACTGCAATTGGCCGCCAGCTTGAGCGCTTGATTACGCTGACTGCAGCAGTCGCCAGCAAGGCGCAGATTATTCTTTTGGAAAATCCGGAAACCCTCTGCAACTCAACCATGCTCAATCAACTGCAGCAAACATTGCTGTTGCTTAAAGAACAGAATAGAACGGTTATTTTAACCACCCATTCGAGGCAGCTGATCAAACTTGCTCAGCGCAGCTACCTATTTGAGAACGGCACTGTTGTGCCAGCGCCACAGCGCTTTGCCAATGCACAGCGCGTCGCCTGATCAGGAGTCAAAACAGTCATGCAAGATCAACTAACCCCTCTCCAAGATCAGTCCCTGCGAATCAGAACAGTTATTATTCTCTGCGTTAGCCTATTGGCATTTTCTCTATGGATTGCCCTTGCACCAGTGGAAAGTGCGGTATTGGCCAAGGGGCATATTCGCACCATGGAAGACAGCAAACCGATCCAGCATTTGCGCGGAGGCAAAATCGCATCGATTAATGCGCGCTCCGGCGCTGAGGTCGCAAAGGGTGCGATTCTTTTACAGCTGGATATCTCGGAACAGCAGTCCGCATTAAAAGCCAATCTTCGCGACTATCTGATGACGTTGTTAGATCGAGAGATCGCCCTAACCCATATCAACAAACGTCAACAGCTAGAATTTTCAGACAAAGTATTATTGTTAGCAAAGAGACTACAAGAAGCGCCGGCATTAGCCATGCGACAACAGAACTTTTCTGAAACCATCACAATAAAAAACAACCAGCTTGAACTGATCGAACACCGAGAACGGCAATTACAACTCTCTATCCAAGCACAACAAATTGAGAATCGGGCACGGCTTGAACGGCTTGAACTGCTAAACAAACAGCACAGCGCAGTTAAGGCTCTGGCTGGAAAAAACTATGTTTCAGAAATTCAGCTCGATGACATATCTCAGCGGCTTATAAATGCTCGTAGCGAAATTGATAGCACTCAGCAAAAAATCGCCGCCGCTGAATCTGAATTACAACAGATCCCCATTCAAAGAAACCTAGTAATCTCCGAACTGAGCCAACAGGCAACCCAAGACAACAACCGTGCGATGCAGCGTATTATTAGTATTGAAGATAATATTAATCAGCTAAAAAACAGAATCGCCAATGCAACTATTCGAGCATCCCACGATGGCCTGATCACCCACCTAAAAAGAAAGAATCCCGGTGAGATGGTGTTGCCTGGAGAAGAGATTATGCGGCTTCTGCCTAACAAGGAAGAATTACTTATAGAAGCGCGGGTTCGCCCCACCGATATAGATTTACTCTGGCCCGGCCAGAGCGCGCGCATTCGCCTTTCGGCATTTAATGCCAGAGCTACCCCACTACTCGAAGGCAAGGTTCACTGGGTTTCAGCAGACCGGCACGAAGATGCCGAAGGCTATTATTTTATTGCCGAGCTACGTGTCGATAAAAATCAATTAGACAGTATCCCAAAGCTGCATCTATCCAGCGGCATGCCTGCTGAAGCTATCCTGATCACCGACAAACGCACTATTGCCGACTATCTACTGGAACCATTGTTACGGGGAATTAGCCGCAGCCTACGCGAAAGCTAGAAGAAAGAGCCTATGTAAAGAGCCTATGTAAAGAGCTAAGGCTAGATTTTTAAATCGTCCAACGCCTCTTGCTCGGTTGGCAACTGCCAATTAATTGGCGTCTGGCCATTTTGATGAAGATAATTATTGGCAGCGGAAAAATGTTTGCAGCCGAGAAATCCACGGTATGCAGATAAGGGCGATGGGTGAACCGACTTGAGAACTAAATGCCGTGACTGGTCGATAAAGGCGCCCTTCTTCTGGGCATAGCTGCCCCACAATACAAACACAATACCCTCGCGCTGGTCATTTAAAGCGCGAATAGCCGCATCGGTAAACTGCTCCCAGCCCTTGCCCTGATGAGCACCGGCATTGGCCTGTTCGACGGTAAGTGTGGCATTTAACAGCAGAACCCCCTGCTTTGCCCAGCTGGTAAGACAGCCATGACCTGGTTGCTCAATACCCAGATCATCGGCCAACTCTTTGTACATATTGGCTAGGGATGGCGGCACCTTAACGCCGGGCAGCACTGAAAAACACAGACCGTGGGCCTGATTGGGACCGTGATAGGGATCCTGGCCAAGAATTACCACGCGAACCTGATCAAAGGGGGTGTTATTAAATGCCGAAAACCACTGCGAGCCCGGCGGATAGATAACCTTGCCAGCGGCTTTTTGCTGGACTAAAAACTCACGCAGTTCATGCATATAGTCTGTATCAAATTCATCACCCAGCACTCGGTACCAACTCGGATCCAACTTAATCTCACCCTGATCACCCATCTCTATCTCCATCATCAAAAATGCCTAAATCTCTTCCAGCCAATTAGCTGCAAATGTTACCATAGCCGCCGTTAAATTCTGTCGCCATTCTCAACAGACAATCTCGACTAAATTTTTCCATAAAATCTAGTCCGAATAACCACCGTTTTCGTAAAACTGCTGGCTGTACAACTTCGCAGTCACTGAGTTCAAATTAATTTTTGGTACTGATATCTATGTTGGAAAACACCGCAACCCTCGAGCAACAGGCTCGCTATAACCGCCAAATAGCCTATTGGCTACTGATCTGTGCCGCTGTTATCTTTGGTATGATCCTGCTTGGCGGCGTTACCCGACTGACAAATTCCGGCCTGTCGATGGTCGACTGGAAACCGCTGATGGGCATTATCCCACCACTGTCGGAAGCGGATTGGCAGGCGATGTTTCTCAAGTACCAACAGTTCCCCGAATACCAAAAAGTTAATATCGGCATGAGCCTCGAAGAATTTAAACCGATCTTTATGTATGAGTATCTGCACCGTGTACTGGGACGATTTATCGGCCTGATCTTTATACTACCCTTCCTGTTTTTCTTGTTTACCAAGCGCATTAAAGCCGGTCTTACACCAAAGCTGATCATTATGCTGATCGGTGGCGGTTTTCAGGGCCTGCTCGGCTGGTATATGGTTAAAAGCGGCCTAGTCGATAACCCCCAGGTCAGCCAGTACCGACTAACCGCCCATCTGGGTGCTGCAGTACTGATCTACGCCTTTATTTTATGGACTGCCTTTAGTTTAATCAGTCCAAAATCCGATCAACCCATTGAGCTAAAAAGCCTTGCCTACACCTTGAGCGGGCTGATCTTCCTAATGATTCTATCCGGCGGACTGGTTGCCGGAACCCATGCCGGACATGCCTACTCCACCTGGCCACTAATGGGTGACAGCTTTATTCCAGCGGGCCTCTACTCCCTGACACCAGCCTGGTTATCAGCCTTTGAAGATATCACCACCATCCAATTTAACCATCGGATATTTGCCTACCTAATTGTTGGTCTGGTTGCGGCTTTTGTATTTAAAGCCCTGAAAGCCGGTATTCAAGGACCTGCCAAAATCGGACTTTGGTGTTTGATTGGACTGCTGATAATGCAGGTAACTCTAGGTATCAGCACCCTAATATTTTATGTACCAGTGCCAATTGCCGCCGCCCATCAGGTGGGCGCCGTTGCACTGTTAAGCGCCTCGCTGTTTATCAGCCACTCACTTCGTCACAGCCTGCGCCAAACGAATTAACACTTGAAAATTTTAAGACTTAACTGGAGAAACAAAATGAAAAAAATCGTTATTCCTTTTTTAGCAGCAGCACTTTCAGCCGCATCATTTGGCGCCCTTGCCGGTGACCCGGTTGCCGGCAAAGCCAAGTCAATGACCTGCGCCGGTTGTCACGGTCAAAATGGCATCAGCAGCAATGGTATGTGGCCAAACCTTGCCGGCCAGAAAGAAGCCTACCTGGCCAGCCAGCTGAAGATGTTTAGAGATGGCCAGCGCAATAACGCGATGATGACGGCTATGGCTAAAGGTCTGTCTGATGCAGATATTGCCAACCTGGCAGCCTACTACGCTGGTATTAAGTGACCGACGAAGTCGGTCATCCTGAGTGAGCAAAGCGAACCGAAGGATCTGTCATCCTGAGAGAGCAAAGCGAACCGAAGGATCTGTCATCCTGAGAGAGCAAAGCGAACCGAAGGATCTGTCATCCTGAGCAAAGCGAACCGAAGAATCTCTGTATAACCTGAAGAGATCTTTCCACTCACTTCGTTCGGTCAAGATGACAAATAGGGTAGAAACGACAGACAAGCAGAAACAAAAAAGCCCAGCCAGCAAGTGCTGGGCTTTTTTATATCTGGCTTTTACAACGCTTAAACTATTCCGGACGCATATGCGGAAACAACAACACATCGCGAATAGAGGCTGAATCGGTCAGCAACATCACCAGACGATCAATACCAATACCCTCACCAGCCGTAGGTGGCATACCGTATTCCAGCGCACGGATATAGTCAGCATCAAAGTGCATAGCCTCATCATCACCAGCGTCTTTCTCAGCTACCTGCTGTTTAAAGCGCGCTTCCTGATCTTCTGAATCATTTAACTCAGAGAACCCATTGGCAAGCTCACGGCCACCGACAAAGAACTCAAAGCGGTCGGTGACATGGGGATCACTATCATTGCGGCGAGCCAGCGGCGACACTTCAGCTGGGTACATGGTAATAAAGGTTGGCTGCTCTAGTAGATGCTCAACAGTCTTTTCAAAGATCTCGATCTGAACCTTACCCAGCCCCCAGATATCTTTTAATGGGATATGCAGATCAGTGGCGATCTTGCGCGCACCGGCTTCATCACTTAACTGCTCGGCAGTAATATCCGGGTTGTACTGCAAAATAGAGTCAAATACCGAGAGGCGAGTAAATGGCTCGGCAAAGTCATAATTAATTTCTTTAACCACCTCACCCTCAGCATCCTTAATGGTATTAACCACCTTGGTTGAACCCAGCACTTCAGTGGTCATCTTGCGCAGCATATCCTCAGTTAGATCCATCAGATCATTAAAGTCTGCGTAGGCCTGATAGAACTCAAGCATGGTGAACTCAGGATTATGGCGCGTTGAAAGACCTTCATTTCTGAAATTGCGGTTAATTTCATAAACCCGCTCAAAGCCGCCGACAACCAGACGCTTTAAATACAGCTCTGGAGCAATACGCATATACATATCAATATCCAGCGCATTGTGATGGGTGATAAAAGGACGTGCCACAGCACCGCCAGGAATTACCTGCAACATTGGCGTTTCAACTTCCAAAAAGTCAGAGCCATTCAGGTAGCGACGAATAAAGTCGACAACCGCCGAACGGATGCGGAAAGTATTGCGCACTTCAGGGTTAACAATCAGATCAACATAGCGCTGGCGGTAACGCATTTCCTGATCGGCCAGACCATGAAACTTATCCGGCAGTGGACGCAGCGCTTTGGTCAGCAGCTGATAATTGTCCATCTGCACATACAGGTCGCCTTTGCCCGACTTGTGCAACGCACCGGTAATACCGACGATATCGCCCAGATCAATAGATTTGGCAAACGGTCGCGCCTCTTTAGTGACATACAGCTGGATAGTCCCAGAGCTGTCTTGAACCACCATAAAAGCACCGCGGTTACGAATAACCCGACCGGCGATACAAACAATTTTCCCCAACTGCTCTAGCGCATCTTTGGTTTCTTCCCCAAAGCCTGCCTGCAGTTCCGCAGCACTGTGCTGAGGGCGGAAATCATTGGGGAATGTCGTACCTTCCTGCTCACGGAGTTCGGTGAGTTTGGCACGGCGTTCGGCTATCAGCTTATTTTCGTCTTGTTGATCAGTCATTTTTTAGTCTTTTTTCTTTAAATTGTTAATTTATCGTTCATCACAGTTCGCTCGATTTAGGATGACAGGTTTTTTATCAGGACGACGGCTTCGCCGTCGCTTACAACCCCGCTTTTAACGAAGCGACAATAAACTGATCCAGTTTACCATCCAATACCGCACCCGTATTACGTGTCTCAACACCGGTACGCAAATCCTTAATACGTGCATCATCCAATACATAGGAGCGAATCTGACTGCCCCAACCAATATCAGACTTAGTATCCTCAGTTGCCTGAGCCGCATCCGCACGCTTCTGCATCTCCGCCTCATAGAGCCGGGCCCGCAACATCTGCCAACACTTATCGCGATTCTGATGCTGAGATCGCTGGTTCTGACACTGCACCACAATACCACTGGGTTCGTGAGTCAGACGCACCGCCGAATCTGTCTTGTTCACATGCTGACCACCAGCACCAGAGGCGCGGTAGGTATCGGTGCGAACATCCGAGGGATCGATCTCGATATCAATATTGTCATCAATTTCTGGAGACACATAGACCGCAGAAAAAGACGTATGGCGACGATTGCCCGAATCAAACGGCGACTTGCGCACCAAACGGTGTACACCAATCTCGGTGCGCAACCAGCCAAAGGCATATTCACCGGAAATCTGCACCGTGGCACCTTTAATACCGGCAACATCACCAGCAGAGCATTCAACCAGCTCCGCCTTAAAGCCCTTATCATCGGCCCAACGCAGGTACATACGCAAGAGCATCTCCGCCCAGTCCTGAGCCTCGGTGCCGCCAGAGCCCGACTGAATATCCAGGAAGGCATTGTTTGCATCCATCTCACCAGAGAACATACGACGAAATTCAAGCTTGGCTAACTGAGCTTCAAGACTAGCAATTTCAGCTTCAACATCGGCAACCGTATCCGCATCATCCTCTTCAACCGCCATCGCCAACAATTCGCGGTTATCCGACACACCGGCATCTAAGTCTTCAATAGTTTTAACTACCGCTTCCAGAGATGCGCGTTCACGACCCAGCTCTTGGGCGCGGTCTGGATCATTCCAAACATCCGGTTCGCCGAGCTCTAGCTCGACCTCGGCAAGGCGGTCTTTGCGGTTAACGTAGTCAAAGATACCCCCTCAACACGTCGGTGCGTGCCTGCAGATCATCGAGGGCGTTGTAGAGAGGATTTACTTCCATGGAATTTTAGAGCCAACCAATTGAATAAGCCGCGCATTTTACCTCAGCGATACAAGCACTCCAAGCTAAAACGCTGTTGATTAAGCATTAGCCGCAAGGCACCATGCTGCTTATGCGCAAACTCTTTCTCAGCTTTATAATTATTGTTATCGCCTACCTGCTGTTTTGGCCGGTAGCCGTAGACCCTGTCAATTGGAATGCCCCGAAAAACAAAGGCTATGTGGGCGACTTCCAACAGAATACAATTCTTAGTCAGATTGAAACACTTGAGATAAAAGGCAATCACGGACCCGAGGGCCTAGCCCTGTTAAATGGCGAAGTTTATGCCACTACTCGTGAGGGCTGGATTGTTCGCCACAAGCCAGATACCGGTGAAATCAAAAACTGGGTACATACCCAAGGCAGCCCACTGGGATTAGTGTTTGATCAGAACAATAATCTAATTGTCGCCGATGCCTATCTTGGGCTACTAAAAATTACACCAGAAGGCACCAAAATAGTATTAACCAATCAGGTTGATGGCTCGCCAATCGACTTCGCGGACGATGTAGATATAACCGCCGATGGCAAAATTTACTTTAGTGACGCCTCGACAAAATTTGGCGCCATTGCCTATGGCGGCACTTTTGAAGCCAGCCTGCTAGATACCATCGAGCATGGCGGTCATGGTCGATTACTGGTTTACAATCCGCAGGATCAAAGCACCAAAGTACTAATGGATGGACTGAACTTTGCCAACGGTGTCGCTGCGGCAGAGGACAGCAGTTTTGTATTGGTCAATGAAACCGGCAGCTATCGTGTGCATAAGTATTGGCTACAAGGGGAAAAAGCGGGCCAATCAGAAGTTATTATCGATAACCTGCCAGGCTTTGCCGACAATATAGTTCGCGGTGAGGATGGGCGCTTCTGGATAGGTCTGGTTGCACCGCGCCACGCTCTATTAGACGCCATTTCAGGTTATAGCTCTATCCGCAAAATAATTCATCGACTGCCCCCGTTTATGCGCCCAAAACCAGAACATTACGGGCATATATTTGCCATCGACAAGAACGGCAAAGTTCTTCTCTCACTGCAGGATCCTGAGGGTAGCTATCACACCAATACTGGAGCACTGGAAGTCGGCAACTGGCTCTATATCAGCAGTCTTCACGCCGAAAATCTCGGACGCATCAGCAAGACAACTATCGGACTCAAATGAAACTTTTCACAGACCATCTGCAGCAACATTTTTACACCGCCTTTAAAACCGATGACAACCACCACTGTACTGCAGTGGTTACTCAGGGGTTGCACGAGCCAACTCTAGTCAGTAGCAATAAGCTGCTGGCTGAACAGTTGGGGATAGATCCGGCACAGTTAACCAGCCCAGAGATGCTGCAAATAATGAGCGGCAATCAAATACCAGATGCCAGCCAACCTATTGCACTGGTCTATTCTGGACACCAGTTCGGCGTTTGGGCCGGTCAGTTGGGCGATGGCCGCGCTATCACTCTGGGCGAACTGCCAGTAAAAGAAACGCTCTGGGATATCCAGCTAAAAGGTGCAGGTACAACCCCCTACTCCAGATTTGCCGATGGTCGCGCTGTGCTTAGATCAAGTATTCGTGAATATCTCTGCTCAGAAGCCATGCATGGGCTTGGTATAGCCACTACCAGAGCGCTGTGTTTAATCAATAGCCAAACGCCAGTCTACCGAGAAGAAGTTGAACCCGGCGCCACAGTCTGTCGAGTTGCCGAGAGTCATATTCGCTTTGGCTCTTTTGAACACTTCCATTATCGCAACCAGCCAGAGTCGGTTAAGGCACTGGCGGACTATGTGATCGAAAGACACTTTCCAGACTGGATGGATAGGGATGATAAATATCTGCTAATGCTGGAAAACTGCGTATTAAAAACCGCCAAAATGATCGCCCAGTGGCAGTCGGTGGGCTTTAATCACGGGGTGATGAACACCGACAATATGTCTATTCTGGGCGACACCATCGACTACGGCCCATTTGGTTTTTTGGATAACTATAATCCGGACTTTATCTGCAATCACTCAGATACCAATGGCCGCTACTCGTTTAAAAACCAGCCCTCAGTTGGCCTGTGGAATTTAAATGCCCTGGCCACCTCACTGACCTCCCTGCTGGAAAGCGACCACTTAATCGGCGCCCTAAAACAGTACGAGCCAGAATTTTTAAAGCAGTACAGAACCATTATGGCCAGTAAAATTGGCCTGAAAGAATACCAGCCAGAAGATGAGCCGCTAATTAATCAACTACTCGAATTGATGCAAACCAATAATGTCGATTACACGATTTTCTTTAGGTCCCTGTGTGCATTTTCAAAACACAACCAAACAGTGCGCGATCAATTTTTAGACCGTGAAGGTTTTGATGGCTGGGCAGAGAAATATCTACAACGTCTAGCGCAACAGAGCTCAACTGACGCCCAGCGTCAGGAGAAAATGTTGGCCACTAACCCAAAATATATACTTCGCAACTATATGGCTCAAGCGGCTATAGAGCAGGCCTATCAAGGGGATTACACAGAGGTTCAATTGCTGTTAGAAGTATTACAGAGCCCATTTGATGAGCATCCAGACGCAGAAAAATATGCCGGTTTGCCACCGGATTGGGCAGAGGCAATATCGGTAAGCTGCTCTTCTTAAAGTCTCACAGATGGATGCCGGCATTCGCCGGCATGACAGACGGGTTCTATCTTCTTGCAGTTACTGCCTGAGTATCCTGAAAAGATCCTTCGGCTTCGCTCAGGACGACAGGCTTTGCCTGTCGCTTTTCTACAGACGAAAAAAACCCCTGCTGTAAGGAGGGGGAGTGATACAGATCAGCAGGGGCTACAAAGTTTCGGAGTAAAAACAACGTCGATACATTAATTTTTAAACCCTAGTCCTTATAAGACTCCGAAACGTGAATAAACCCTACCCTGTAAAATAAATCTTCCTAAAAAAATATCTCAGACCTGATTGAGAAACCACCCAATCACCAACACTTGCGGCAAGGTTATCAGCGGTAAAAACAGCGCTATCTTCCATGACCTAGTGGTATCTCTAATCACCATCACTTCGGTGTAGTCAGTAGCAACACCTGCCATTAGGAAGGTAAAACCATTGCCGGGTGCCGCGGCGCGGGTGATTATATCGGCGGCAATGGGTGTCGAGCCTTCCGAGCAGACTTCAATAATGGTTGCGGCCAGTAGAGTTAAGAAAAGCCCTGCTACCGTCGGGCCAAATAATGCCTGATAGGTGTCGAGGGGGATAAAAGCTCGGATGGCGGTGGCCAGTACGATGCCAAAAAATAACCAGCGGAAGACCATTCGCGAATCTTTAAGGCCGTCCCAGAGTAATTTTCCTATAGCGTTTGGTGAATAATCTGCCTGCTTTATTAGGACCATTATCTGCGGTGTAATCGCTGGAGTGCTATCTGTATTAGTGTGATTGGGATTGGCGGGCAGTACGCCTCTGGCTACCAGTCGATCAAAAATAAAGCCTGTGACTATACCTATGGCCATTGAGAATAGGATAAATGACAGGGTCCACCCCCAGCCAATTAGGGTGATTAAAATAATCGTTAGAGACAATGAATTCCACGGACTGGCTATCAAGAAAGCCATCAACTGCCCGAGGCTGGCTCCGCGTTCATAGAGCTTGGTGCCGACCATGAGTATTCCGTGACTACAGAGATCGAGAAGCACTCCAGCTGCGGTGGCGCGAGCAATGCCTTTGAATGTACCGCCCTGTCCTAGCGCGGATATAACTAACTCACGGGGCACTCGTTCCAGCAGGCCGACAAAGACTACGGCCATGGCCAGACCCCACCACATTTTATTGATCAGTTCGTAAATACTCGATGTCATGATAACTAGCCATGCGGGCAGTTCAGATATCAGGTCTGCTCGGCCACCCATTAGTAGATAGCTCAAATAGCTTATGGTGACAATGGCAGCCGATATCCAGAGTAAATAATCGGGGCGCGAAGGCGCCGCTTGGTCAAGTTCACAGCAGGAAGTTTCGGGCTCTGGTGGTTCAGGTTTACAGCATTCGCTCATAAATTAAGGTTAGTTGTAATAACAGTCGCTGACAACTGAGTTTACATGGCTATAATGGTGTTCAGACGATCGCTTTTGAGATATAAAAAATTGATTTCAATAAAACATATTGTTGTTACCTGTGCGCTTATCGCCCTACTCTCAGTGGTGGTTTATAGCCAGCTGGCGTCCGTAGATATCTTCTCGGCTTTCCGCGAAGAGGATGGAGCCACTAACTGGCAGTACGTATCCAACTTTTCCAGCAGTATGTTAATTATTGCCCTGTCTATTACGGCTATTCGTCTCGCCTTTACGCGCCGCACTGCAAGACGCTATAACCGTGAACTAGAAGAGATTCGCGCCGAACTCGAAGACCGCGTTAAAGAGCGCACCGCAACACTTGATGAAGCCAATGTTCTGCTGCAGGACAGTAACAAAGCGTTGGAAGAGGAAATCGACGAGCACCTGGAAACCACTACCCGCCTGCGCCTCTCGGAATCCTATATCACCAGTATCCTGCGCTCTATGCCACTGATGTTGATCGGCCTGAATAAAGAGGGCGAGATCACTCAGTGGAACAGTCGTGCCGAAGAGATAAGCGGCCTATCTGAGAAAACCGTACTGGGCAAAAACCTCTGGGAAGCCTACCCAACCATGACGGTGACACCGGCGCAGATTAAAAAGGCTCAGGATGAAGATAAAACCCTGACGATTAAATACAGCCAGCGCGGCCAGTACCATTTTGATATTACTATCTACCCTCTTCACGATCAGCGTGATACCGGCGTGGTTATTTTGGTCGACGATGTAACCCAGCGCGTGCAGAGTGAAAATATGCTTATCCAACGCGACAAGATGTCGTCGATGGGTGAGATGGCGGCGATTATGGCCCATGATATTAATATTCCCCTGCAGGCGATTCTCAAAGATGTGCAGACCGTGCGCCAGGAACTTACCGAAGAGCATATAGATCCAATCGGTATGAATGAGTTACTGGAAGATGCGCTGATTCGCGGCCGTCAGGCAGCAACTGTTATTCAGAATCTGGTCGCATTTTCGGATAGTGGCGCGGGCGAAAAGCAACAGGCTAATATCACTCAGGTGATGGATCACAGTGTTGAACTGGCCGAAGATGTGCTGTCGGTAACCAAGGGTTTGCGTTTTAAAGATGTGGCTATCAATAAGAACTATGCGGATGATCTGCCTGAATTAAACTGCCATGCTCCGGAACTTCAGCAGGCCTTTTTAAGTTTGTTTAGATATGCCTGTCATGCACTGGGTAAAGTTGAAGACCCCAAACATGCCCCGGTAATCAATATTGAGATCAGTGAGTTTTACGAGGCGATATGGGTACGTGTTCAGCACAATGGTCTGGGCATTAGTATCGAAGATCAGCAGTATATTTTTGAACCGTTTTTTGCCAATGAGAATTCTGTTGCAGCAGTGAATGGTGTAGCGGTCCATAAACATGATGAGCATTTTAGTGCCGGAGATCGACTCTCCTTTGCTCATTTTATTATCACCGAACAACATCAGGGTCAGATTGCGGTGACTTCAGATATTGAGATTGGTACCACTTTTCATATTCAGTTGCCGCTTAAGAGTGCGGATGTTTAGTAATATTTCCTGAGAGAGATCCCTCGTCGCTGCGCTCTGTCGGGATGACACACTCTTTGTCATTCTGAACGCAAGTGAAGAATCTCTTGATGCCTGCTCAGATCCTTCGGCTTCGCTCAGGATGACAAATTTGAGGTGCTCTGTCGGGATGACACACTCTTTGTCATTCTGAACGCAAGTGAAGAATCTCTTGATGCCTGCTGAGATCCTTCGGCTTCGCTCAGGATGACATATTTGAGGTGCTCTGTCGGGATGATATTGTTGTCATTCTAAAGGCTATTCAAAACCCGCAATGGTGGCTGCGTCACCGCCTTGCGACTGTAGACAACTCCCAACAACCCAACTAATAAACCGCCACCCAGCGGGCCGGCAATCCACAGCCAGCTGTGCCACGTAAAAGGCAGGCTAAACATAAAACGCTGCAACATAGCCACGGCAAACTCCGCCCCTAGCGCCGCTAAAAATCCGGCCATTACACCCAGCGTGGTAAATTCAACCCACTGCACCCCGAGAATTAAACGTCGCGAACTACCCAGTGTGCGCAGTATTGCGCTTTCCTGTAGGCGCTCATTCATCGACAAACTCACCGCGGCAAACATCACCAAAATACCGCAGCCAAGTATCAGCAATGTCATCATTTCAAGTCCACGGGTTACCTGAGAAACGATGCTGCGAATACGATCAATAATTTTATCCAGTTCGATAACCTGCACCGTGGGATATTTGCGCAGCAGATCATTAATCAATAATTTATCTTCGCTGGGAATATACAGACTGGTCATATGAGTACGCGGATAATCTTCCAGATAGCCTTCGGGAAACAAGAAGTAGAAATTCGGAGTCATGCTGTCCCAGTTGAGACTGCGGGTGCTAGTAATCACTGCATCGAAACTCAATCCACCGACACTAAATCTAACTGTATCGCCAATGGCCAAGCCAAGTTCGTGAAGCAGCTCTTCCTCTAGAGACACTGGTGCCAAATTATTGGTGCTTTCATTGCCTGTGCCCCACCACTGCCCCTGAATAATTTTATTGCCCTCCGGCAGATCCGAGGTCCAGCTTAAATTGAGTTCGCGACGTAGGGACTCATGGCCATCTTTGGCGACTTCGCTGGGCAGTTGATTATTTAAGTGGGTAATACGCCCGCGTACCATCGAATACCAACCGGCGGTTTCGAGTTCACGCTGATCAACCAGATTTTTCACCCCTTCCAATTCATAGGCGGCAACATTGACCAAAAAATGGTTCGGCGCATCCTCAGCTAACTGCCAGCGCCACTCATCCACCAGCGACGTTCTTACTACCGTCATAATCATCAGCAGCGCGATAGCCCCAGAGAAGCCGACCATCTGAATCAGACTGGGTTTCTTGCGCCGCCATAAATTCGATAGCGCCAGTCGCCAGATACTGCCCATCCAGTGCCCGTAGGTTTTACCCAAGCGCAGCAGCACAAGACCAACCCCTATAGAGGCCAGAGCGGTGATTGCAAAACCCAATAGAATCGCCATGGATAGGTAGAAATTCTCGCTGTACCAAAACAGCAACACCGCCACCGTTAATACTCCTAAAGAGCCACGCATCAAACTATTCAGAGATTTAACCTGAGTATCACGGCGCAATACCGCCAGCGGCGACTGGGTTGGCAGATGCCAGAGTGCCGGCAGGGTAAAACCGATCAGACATAATATCCCGGTGGCAAAACCGGTTATCCAGGGTCGTGCTCCGGCCATAGGCAAGGCTATAGGCAACCATTCGCGAACTGCGCTGACCAGTAGTTGATGAAAGCCCCAGCCGATCAATAAACCCATCAACGACCCGCCTATAGCGAGTAGAACAATCTGTTGAATATAGAGTTTGCGAACCCTGTTAGCCGAGATTCCCCAGCTTTTAAACAGTGCCACCTGAAGCAGCTGCCCATTGGCAAAGTGATGACTGGCCAGTGCTAGAGCAATACCCGCCAACACTACACCAATACTTCCCGCCAGCAGTAAAAACCGCCGGCCTTTATCCATGGTGCTGGCGATACTCGCCTGGGCTTCATCGGGGGTAATTATTCGATCATGGACATCCAGTTGTTGGTTAAGCCAATCCACATAATCATCAAAGTTGTCGGCATTATCTTCAGCTGCGGCGATAAGAAATCTATAGCTAACGCGACTGCCAGGTTGAATAACCCCGGAGGCCGGCAGGTCGCTCCAGTTCATTAAAATCCGTGCGCCATAGGCAGAGAATGAACTGCCACTGTCCGGCTCTTCGATCAAAATATGCGACACTTTAAAACTGCCATCACCCACATCAACCGTATCGCCAAGTTCGATATTCAACAGCGGTAACAGTCGCGCATCGACCCACAGATCACCGGGCTTCGGCCCAGACATAACGCTCTCTATATCAGACTCATCAGTGGCAAAGGGAACCGTTGAACGTTTAACCGCACCACGCAGCGGGTAACTGCTCTCCACCGCTTTTATCGACGCCAGATGCATCTCATCACCGGCAAAGGTCATTGAGGCAAACGAGGCTATACGAGCGGTTCTAATGCCCTGCTGTTCAGCTCGCTCTAACCAATCAGAATCTGTTGCCTGAGAACTGGAAACCACCAGATCCGCAGCCAAAAATGAACTGGACTCTTTAACCAGTGCCCGCTCGACCCGCTCGGCTAAAAGAGCCACCGAGGTGACCACAGCAACAGCCAACACCAGCGCTGAAAATATCAGCCCCAACTGCCCGCCGCGCCAACTGCGCAATAACATTTTTAATGCCAGCATCAGGCACTAATTCCCGACAGGGATTCCAACTGACGACCCGCCTGCAATTCAAGTCGTCGATTACAGCGCTCCGCAAGGGTCTTTTCATGGGTAACCAATATTAAAGTGGTGCCCTCTTCTGCATTTAATTCAAACAGCAGATCATTAATTTTTTTACCTGTACCTGTATCCAGATTTCCGGTGGGCTCATCGGCAAATAGAATGGCCGGACGACAGGCGAAGGCACGAGCCAATGCCACTCTCTGCTGTTCTCCACCGGATAGTTGGCGCGGGTAATGACTGACCCGCTCACCCAGCCCAACCCGTTCCAGATAGGCTCTGGCGGTCTGCAATGCATCGGCCATACCCTGAAGCTCTAAGGGCAAAGCCACATTTTCCAGTGCCGTTAAGCCCGGTAGTAGATGGAATGATTGAAAGACAAAACCCACATGACCGGCACGAACCGCGGCGCGGCCCTCCTCATCCATCGCAGTAATATTTTTACCATCGATAAAGACAGTGCCTGAGGTAGGCATATCCAACCCTGCCAGAATCCCCAGTAGTGTCGACTTTCCCGATCCGGAAGGGCCAATAATCGCCAGGCTTTCTCCGGCCTCCAGGGATAGATTGATCTGCTCGAGAATACGCAGCGTACCTTCTGAGGTAGTCACCTGCTTACTGATATTGCTAACTTCAATCATGAAAAACTTCCGTTGTGATCACTATTTACTGACTTTATAAAATACACTACGTAGACAGCGACCATTTGTATTTACCGACTAATAAGGCGAGTTGTTTTAATAGAAGGTTTTAAAGCCGATTCAAACCAAACACAAGAGTCAATATATGCGTATTTCAAAACTGTTGGTACTGTTAATACTGCTGAGCGGAAATAGTTTTGCATCAAGTACTCTATTAGTCCTCGGCGATAGTATTAGTGCCGGCTATGGCATCAATCCAGAAAATGGTTGGGTTAACTTATTACGCGCCGATCTGGAACCCCAACATCAAGTAGTCAATGCCAGTATTAGTGGTGACACCACCGGTAACGGACTAGCGCGCCTGCCAAAATTACTGAAAGAATTTAAACCCGACTATGTATTGCTAGAACTTGGCGGCAATGATGGTTTGCGTGGACACCCCCTATCGAAGGTGAAATCCAATCTGCAAACCATGATCGATCTTATTCGTGAACAAAATGCCCAGCCAATTTTGTTTGCTATGCGCCTGCCACCCAATTACGGCAAACGCTACACCGATAGCTTTGCCCAGCTATTTATAAAATTGGCTCAGCAAGAGGATATTCCTCTGCTGCCAATTCCATTTGAAGAATTGGTTTCGATGGAGGGAATGATTCAGCGGGATGGTATTCACCCCACCGAACCGGCACAGCCTATTATCAAACAGGCAGTGCTGACAGAACTTGTGAAAATCTTGAGATAAAGACTTTCTGACTTAATTTAAGCTTCAGGCACAAAACGCAGCGCCAGACCATTGTTACACCAGCGCAGTCCGGTGGGTTTTGGGCCATCATCAAACACATGGCCCTGATGCCCACCGCAGCGGGCACAGTGATATTCGGTGCGCGGCCAGATCAATTTAAAATCCCGCTTGGTCTCTAAATGCCCTTCTATCTTATCGAAGAATGAAGGCCAACCAGTGCCGCTCTCGTATTTCATTGCCGAACTAAATAGTGGCAGGTCACAGCCTGCACAGCGGTACTCGCCTTTTCGATGTTCCTGATTTAAGTGGCTACTGCCCGCAGGCTCGGTGCCCTCGTCACGCAAAATATAATACTGCTCTGGGGTCAGCAACTGCCGCCACGCGCTATCCAGACGCTCAATCTTTTCCAGCGCCCAAAGCTTGCTTGCAGCTAGAGTACCCACCGAAGCCAGAAAAATATTTTTTAACCACTGTCGTCTCTGCATAACTCACCTAATAATAAATGTCTCTGTGCTATGACCGCAGAGATGTTTAATTTACGCCATGGGGATGTTGAATAGGTTCCCCAGGGACCTGTTTAAGCAGCACTTTAAGCTGCGAGACAATCCCACCGGCAAATATTAGCCCACAGCCAAGCAGCTCCGAATCACTCAACACTTCACCGAGTAGCCACCAGCCACAGATAGCCGCAAATACCGCCTCAAAGCTAAGAATAATCGCCGCATGAGAAGCCGGTGCGGTGCGCTGACCAACCACCTGGAGGCAGAAAGCCACGCCGGAGGAGAGTACACCGACATACAGCAGTGCAACGCCTGCATCTTTAATACCCTGCCAGTTCCAGCTCTCAAAAATTGGCACTAGCAGAGCCGAGATAATTGCTGCGACGGTAAATTGAATAAAAATTAACTGAAACGGAGATGTCTGATGAGCCAGCCGGCCGGTAAAAATCACATGGACCGCAAACAGCACCGAGCTAACCAGTATCAGAATATCACCGGTAAAAAATTCGCTGTTATCCACCTGCGCCATAAAGTACAGACCCACCAGCGCCATCAGTATTCCCAACCAGGTCGGCCACTGGGTTTTATTGCGGAAAAAAAGTCCGATAAGCGGGACAAAAATAATATACACGCCGGTTAAAAACCCTGCCCTACCCGCGGTGGTATAGATCAAACCAGCCTGTTGGCAGAGCATACCTGCGGTGAGAACCAACCCCAGCGAGGCGGCCTTTTTATTAATTGCGGAGAACTCAAAAATTCGCTTTGGTCTTTCCATAAGATACCAGAGCGGAAGAATCGCCAGAGCACCGATAAGAAAACGCCCAAGAGTAAAAGTGATAGGCCCGATATGATCCATACCGGTACGTT
>Ga0206125_10000290_pt1 | contig 66682 bp, 53 predicted proteins | sample Helgoland_Spring_4_FD_148598 | JGI IMG/M metagenome (GOLD analysis project Ga0206125, IMG submission 148598) | Pelagic subsurface seawater microbial communities from Kabeltonne, Helgoland, North Sea - Helgoland_Spring_Bloom_20160331_1 | ecosystem: Environmental > Aquatic > Marine > Epipelagic ...
TAGTGATTTCTTAGAGGCACTCAAAGAATCAAATTTATTTAAAGAAGTTTATTTAGATGATAGTCTAGGTAGTGAATCAGATATTTTTTTAGTTCAAAAATGGATAGATTCAATTGTTTTTATAGATTTTAATACAGCAATTGGTCCTAACGAAATAGTTCATCTTGAAAATTTTCAAACAAATGAATTAGAACTGGGAGATATGAATCATGAACCTAATAATGAGATTCAGGAAAGTATTAGATATACAACTTATTACTCTGATAAATTTTATTATGCGCTGTATAGGTCCCTATTAAAAAAAGATATAAAAATAAAGAATTTTATTATCTCAAAAATAGAGGCGGGAGATATATCACCATTAATTATTTTGCACGGAATACTAAGTTCTTTTAGTAAAGAAGAATTAAATAATAAAATATTGAAGCAAATTATCTACGTAGAGTTTATTTTGCCTTTTTACCTCAATATAGGAATGGACGAATGATTGGGATATAAAAATGAAACAATTATGAAAAACAAGGTTTTTAACAGTTCCTAAGAATAGCAGGATTGTCTTCGAGAAATGTTATTACAGACGGAGTTGGAACTGCAACTGGGAAAGGGTTTTTTGACATAAAGATATTTCAATCCGGATATTACAATGGTGCTTTCTTGTCAAGAATGCAATTTTCAGGGTATAATGATAGTGCAAAAACAATTTTAAATTACATCAATGCGACCAATAGATTTTAAAATAAAACGATTTTTGTTTTTAATATTTCCGATATTACTTCAATGTGAAATATCAAATAAAAGTAGCAGATATGACGATGCATTGATAAACTATCTGTCTGTCAATCAGATAGCGATAACCGACCAGATTGCTGGTAATTTTGACGCTGTTTTAAATCATAGATATAGCGCTATTTCAAATAAATTCAGGGTACGTCAATACTTAATTGATTTGAAAACGATATTGGAAAAGCAGGACATACATAATCTTGCACAATTTATTAAAACTGATTGGAATAGTAGTGATTTCTTAGAGGGACTAATAAAATCACATTTGTTTGAAGAAGTTTACATAGATGGCGATATAAGTGATGGTTCTGCTAATGCCTTAATACAAAAATGGGTTGATTCAATAAATCTTATAGATGAGAATATGCCAAATCGCCCAAAATACATAGTTCACCTTTTAGACTCTCAAAACACAGAATTGCAAATTGAAGAAATGAATAAAATACCTAACAATATCAGCATTGTTAAAGCTAAAACGAATTATTATGATAAATTTTATCATGCGCTGTATAGGTCCCTATCAAAAAAAGATATAAAAATCAAGAATTTTATTATCTCAAAAATAGAGGCGGGAGATATATCTCCTTTGGTTATTTTAAATGGAATACTGGATTCTTTTGATGAAAAAGAATTAAATAATAAGATATTGAAGCAAATAATTTACGTAGAGTTTATTTTGCCTTTTTACCTCAATATAGGAATGGACGAATGATTGGGATATAAAAATGGAACAATTATGAAAAAACAACAGAAGGATGGGAATAAGATTTAAAAAAAATAAAATGCAGTTTTTATTACTAATGTTACTAGGGTTTATTCATTCTTGTATTGATTATAGGGTTAATGATAGAATTGATTTTGAAAGAGAAATTACAATGGTAATAAATAAAATTAAAGGCGAACGTGGAGTTTTAATAATGAATAATAAATTTATGCTATCCAGTTCTTGTCCATTGGTGTATCACAAGAACTTCCCCTCCTGGATAATAGATAATGATCCAGATTTAATTTATACAACAAACGAATATGTATTCAAGCCAGCAATTTGTGACATCCCCATTCCTTACAAGTTGATTAAAAAAAAGAATACAGATTTTTTTGAAATAATAAAGTTTAAGGATACGCTTACATTTAAAATAATAGAATTTTAATTAAAGATCTTAGATAAACAAATAAAATCATAAAAAATGAAAAGAAAATTAGGACCTCGTATATTAACGGGAATGGCTTTGCTACTGCTAACCACGTTTTGTCGGGCGCAAGAAATTAAAACCGAAAAAACCTTTTGGGGGTTTAAATACACTCAGGAAGGAAAGCGAATGACCCTAAAGTCGTTGACAGCCGCAGTACAATCGGACCGCGATGCCTACCGGTTGATGCAAAAAGCGCGAACAAATAACAATATTGCGATGGTGCTTGGCGGTACCGGCGGTTTTTTGTTGGGCTACCACCTTACAGATGCCCTGACAGGAGACGATCCCAACTGGGCTTTGGTCGGTATTGGTGCAGGACTTGCGGTAATATCTATTCCTATCTCGCAAAGCGTACATAAAGACATTGAAAAAGCCATCGACTTTTACCATGACTCCCTGAAAACCGGCTATTTTAACCCGGAGTTTCGTTTTATTGCCCAAGCGAAGCAACTGGGTATCGTCATGAATTTTTAAAAATAACACAAACAACTATTAAAATAACATAAGTACTTCCTGTCCTCCCACCTCCCCCCAAAGAGGAAGACTTCTAAACTTTAGAAGCATGAGAACAATCATCAGCCTATTTATTTTGGGAACCCAATTAGTTTGTAGCCACCTGCTACCTGCTACCAGCCACCTGCTGCCAGCCACCTGCTACCCGCCTGCTACCTGCTACCAGCCACCTGCTACCAAACACCCGACACCTGCTCAAAACCAAAGGCCGAAGGCCAAAAACCTAAAAACCTAAAAACCTAAAAACCTAAAAACCTAAAAACCTAAAAACCCAAAAACTCAATAACCTAATAACCCAATAACCCGCCAAAGGCGCGCAACAAAAATTATCATGAAAAAACAAATCTTAAAAATAACCATTGCATTGCTGGTAACTTATAGCTATGCACAAGAAGCGGAAGATGTTGTATTGCCCAAAGAATCTCCTTTTCAATTAGGGGCAGATGTAGAGGGTGTTATTCAAAACTCCGTAAACGAAACCACCGGAAAGCTCGTGTTTTCAGTACCTATAACCGCAATCAGTGATCACGATCTGAGTTATCCGGTTTCCCTAAGCTATAACGGAGCTATAGCCTTAAAAACAGCCGAAAACACCAATGAATACAACCCCACAGGAATTGTAGGTTTGGGGTTTGATATGGCCGTACCCAAAATTGTAGCAGATTATAAAGGAACCGCAACCATAGAAGACGATACCTATTATCTTCTTTTTGGGAATGCAAGCAAATTAATCTGTACAGCACGCAGCGACAGTAATCTTGAATTTAAAACCGAAACCTACAATCTATGGAAAATCAGCTATGACCTCACCGCTAACTATTGGACACTTATAAACGAAGAAGGTGTGATTTACCAGTTCGGAGCTTTGGGAGAAGAAGCCAAAGTAATGATTAGTACCTGGGGCAACTGGATTGGCGATTCCATTGTAAGCCCTTCCGGAAGTATACCCACGGAATGGTATTTGTACCGTATCAGCGATCAATGGAACAATCAGCTCACCTTTAGTTATGACAAAATAACAGGCAAACAAAATTCCGGACAAACAGCCTATTTTCATACAGAAGCCATCTATCTGGAAGAAATCAGATCGTCAAACGGATCAAAAATTGAATTTGTATATACAGACAAATTGATAGACGAGTATTTTGAACCGCATATAGAACAGAGCTATGAGCCCGATGCCTATCAGGAAAAATACGATAAAAAATACCTGCAAGAGATTAAAACCTATAATACAAGAGGGGATTTACTATACAAACATGATCTTAGCTACGAAACCCTCCATTATTCCTATCCGATAGATGCAGAGCAATACCGAAGAAAGCGCTACCTGACAGAAATTACTCAAAAAAACGACGTCGGTGAAAGCCTCCCTCCTCAAAAATTCGACTACCATACTTCGGGCGACTTTAACGGATGTATTGAGAAAATAACCTATCCAATGGGAGGGAGCGTAAATTACAGTTACACCAAAAAAAACTTGTTTTACAACAGTGTCAACAGATTTACCGGAACCCAACCAAGTACTGCTGATTATTACTACGATGCGGTTTGTGTGAGAGATGCCTATACCTTAAAATTGTTTCGCTCAAAAAATGAAATCTCCGAAGGAAAATACCGCTATAAAGCCATACGCTACCAGTGGAACGGCACACATTGGACGGCAAACGAATTTGTATTGCCAAAACTCATAAAACCCGAACGAGACCTTGAACGTTTGGACGAAGTAAAAATGGTGTTTGCAGATGATTTTTATGGCTTTTTGTTTTTTGATAGATATACGGATAGAGGTGATTTGTATTTGTTTAGTTTGGCTCCCGACGGGCTTTCATGGAATTCTAAAGTTTTTAGCGATATTAATTGTGGAATGGATGCATTAATAGATTATGGGATATATGGAGGAGATGGATTTGCTGTACGTTATACAAATGATCCGGTACTCTTGAATGGAGCTAATTTTGTAGCAATAGGGTCGAAAAAAAGAGGTTACTTACATACCTATACCTTAAAAAACAACGAATGGAGCCATGATTTAATCAACCAGAACCAAGGGGAATATTATTATGGCGCCACCAACAATTTTATTTTGTCTTTAAATGAAGATGGAGGTACAGATATGGTGACAGGACGTTCCAATGTGGATCATTACTATATCCATTATCTGGATTTAGAACAGCAGTGGCAAACCAAATCTTGGACAGACTATGTTCGGCCTCGCATCGCCTCAGTTGAACGGGCAAGTCATTTCTACCCCAACAACAGCATGGCAGCATTTGTGGCCGATGACAATCCGGAGTATTTTTTCAGATGGAATACCCAATACAATTTGGTAGGTATAGACAATGTACTGGGAGCCTATGACGACAGATGTCCGGTATATGCTTCCTCAAATGCACTGTTTACCCTGCACAACTTTTTTTATAAGAATCCTTACAAATCTGCACGTTTTAACGGTACCAACTGGAGTGTTTTTACACCAAATTCCGATCATACCTTTGCGAGTCCATCCAATAGCCGGGATTTGATTCTTTGGAAAAGAGATCATGAGATTGGCTATTCACGATTTGATGCAAACCACAATGCATGGGGTTCGGGAAGTTTTGATATTCCCTATCTTATGGAAGATAATTATGCAACAACCGCCATTGCTAATAAGTTTTTTATTGCAGGTAACAGCTTGTATTACAATGAGTATAGCTATATTTTATCAGCCAACTTTGAGTATATAAAAACATTAAACTATGACAATGCTTTTAGTTATTCCAATGGAAGAGGTCATGTTTTTGTAAAACAAGAGGTGCCGGGCAGAAGCGGTACCTTTGAAAAAAGCGAATTGTTTTTTATCGACAAAACAACAGGCAGACTCGCATCTATAGACCTGGGAGCCAAATACCATATGAAAAGTAATCATGGAAAATTTGGAGGACATACGGCATTTATGAGTGGGAATACCGTATATCTAAGGTCTGAAGGAAGTACCTTTACACCTTATTTATACAGAATTATAAACGACCGTATAAACAATTGGGTAACCGATGTGGTGGTACATTCCATGACCATTGATGACGCCAATAACCAAAGCAGACAAATTGATTATGAGTTTGAAGATTTTCACTTTTTAGCAAATGAAACCACCCACTATGGAGAAACAACCATAGAAAACAAAGGTTTTGGTATGGAAAACAACGGAAAAGTGGTAAAGTATTTCAACAATGGCAAAACAGATATACGCCTGATGGGCTTGCCGGAAAAATATGAAGTTCGGGATGCGGCAAACCTGCTTAAAAAAGAAAACCTATATACATATTCCTTGTTTGAAAAGGATTATACTTCTGCTGGAACTTCGTATACCGTGCTGAATAGCAGTAAAACAGAAAAGATTTTTTTAGCAAATGGCGTGGTAGAAACAGATGAAAGATATGACTATGATACGTATGGGAGACTTGTAAAAACCACCAAAGAAAACAGCCAGAGCGACATAGAAACCAAGGAAATTGTTTATGCAGCAGATTATTTTTTAACACATAAAAATATGTGGAAACAACCTAAATTCACCTATAAAAAAATTGACAATACAATGGCTGCAACCACAGAAGTAAAGTGGAAAGAAGACAATGGCAACGTGTATCCCTATCAGAATTGGGCGGGCATCACAACCACCAAATTGCAGAAAGAAGTTATCAGGATAGATGATAAAGGCATTGTATTGGAAGAAAATAATGGAAAAGGCATTTCTTCGGTTGTACTTATGGGATATAACTATCAGTATCCGGTAGCCGAAATCGGAAATGCTACCTTTGATGAGGTAATTGATAATCTGGATATTTCTTATGCAACCTTGCAAACACGTTCTACGCAGACCTTAAAAAGTGAACTGTTAAAATTATACGATAGAATACCACATGCTTCGTTTTCACTAATCTTTTATGACCACTATGGAAATATTACCAACAAAGTAGATTCCAGAAAAGAAGAACTGTATTACCACTACGATAACTTTCAGCGTTTGAGTTATACAACCGATAAAGAAGGGAACAAATTAAAAGAAACCAGATACAATTATAAAGAATGATTGTCAGATACAGCTAAAGACCAACTCATATAACGCTACACTAACGCAGTCTTCAGTGCTTCTATGTTATTTTTACTATTTCCTATAAAAATACGGTTATGAACAATGGCAACTGGGCGTTTTAAAAAAGTGTAATGTTCAAGAAGGAGCGCCTTAAAATCTTCTTCTTTGAGCGCTTGATCCTTCAGTCCTCTTTCCTTGTACAGTTTTGCTCTTTTGTTCAACAAATCCTCATAGCTTCCGGAAAGCGCATACATTTCTGCTAGTTGAACTGAATTGATGGGCTTGGATTTAATTTCAATGAGTTCACTGTTTTCCAAGTTCAGTTCTTTGAGAATTCTTTTACAGGTATCACAGGTTTTTAGGTGGTAGATTTTAGACATGAGCTCAAATTTTATTTACAATTCAAAAATAGGATGTTTTGTAGTCAAAATTCAATACTTTTATCAAAAATTTAGCACAAATCAATATCTGAATATCATGAATCATCAATTTGTAAATCTGAGCAAAGGAAGAACCTTAATGTTAAAAATTATAGACGGATTATCCATAGAGCAATTAAATGCCATTCCTGAGGGGTTTAAAAATAATATTGCCTGGAATATTGCCCATTTGGTAGTAACACAGCAATTGTTATGCTATAGATTGTCTGGTGTTCCTTGTTTAATCTCAGATGAAATGATTGAATTGTATAGAAAAGGAACCGCGCCTACCAAAACAGTAACTGCCGCTGAATTCGAAGAAATAAAAGAATTATTTATAAACCTGCCTTTGCAGTTTGAAAAAGACTACAATGCAGGATTGTTTCAAAACTATAATGAATATACAACCAGTGTGAATGTTACGTTGACAGATGTGATATCAGCAAGAGATTTCAATGCTTTCCACGAAGGAATTCACTTAGGGGTTTTATTGGCTATGAGGAAGTTGGTGTAAGTGGTACTCAGTATTTGGTGGTTAACGCTTAAAAAAGTACTTTTTACCTGCTACCTGCTACCTGCTACCTGCTACCTGCTACCTGCTACCTGCTACCTGCTACCTGCTACCTGCTACCTGCTACCTGCTACTCAACATTAAAGACTAGACACATCAATCACCTCGTTGATCGTCCAGTTGGCTTTTAGTTTGATTTCAACTGGGTAGTAATACACTTTTTCGGGTTGTATTTTTTTAAGGAAATTACCAGTGTCCCATTTTTTATTGTTATTCTCGTCAAAAATAATTCTTACGAAATAGGTTTTTGGTTGTAAGTCTTCGAACGAAAAAGCAGTGCTTTCAGAAGTAAAGCGTTGTGTTTCTAAAGCTCCTTTTTCAGTAATCAAATCAACGATAAGATGTTTGTTAGAAGGGTTGTTCAGTTGCAATTCAAAGATGCCAAAATCTTCGATGTCTTTGGTTCGAAGGATGTACTGCAATGTATCATTCGATTTACCAAAAAAACCAACAATGGCTTCGGGTAGCATGTCTATTTGATATTTGCCATTGCGCACCCTGTCAAAATCAATGGCTAGTTTTGTTTTGGAAGGATTTAGTATTGTTTTAAAGTCGACAGCCAAGGTGTCTTGATCTGAAATGTATATTTTGGAAGGGTCAATAGCTTCCATCGGTACATTCGATTCTAAATAAAAGGTGTCTTTAGGATTGATGTTTCCAGAAATAGGAGCTTCAAGCGATAAGGAATCCCTTTTCTTAGTCCGCAACATCACGGTATACAGTTTGTCTAAAGTATCTCTTTGAACTCTGAACTGTAACGAATCTGTTTCGAAGGGAGAAAACCAGAAGTTTAACGTATCCTTGTCCTTTTCTTTGTTTACAAAACTTTTAAACCCTTTAGGCGTTTCCGTAAGAAGTTCAATACTCAGGTTTTCTTTTTTTCCGCGATATCCAAAAATAACCTTTCCCATTCTTTTTTCAAGTGGGCGTTTTAATTTGAAGGTTGGAATTTCATTAAACAACTGCAAGGTAAATACAGAATCTGTTGGTATTTCAATAGGGGTGTCTGCAAATCCAATTTTATCGTCGTTTGGATCGTAGATATAATTGTTGTTGTAATCTTTAAGCGCAATCAATTGATAGGTGCCAGATTTTATATTGGTAATATCAAAAATAATGGTATCCAAGGTATTGGTTAGATACATTGGTTTTTCTTTGTAAATAATAGAATCGGTATAGTTTTCGTCTATTTCATATAAAAGAATTGAAATCTCTTTTTCGGTTTCCATTTCAAAAGCATCGCTCGCACTTCCGTATATTTCAAGTGAATCTACATAGTCACCAGTTGAAAAAACGTATTTAAAACTTCCAAGTTCATTGCCTTCATTATTATCAACAATACTATTTCCGAAGTTAAAAGAATAGGTCGTGTTTTCTTTTAAGGTATCAATAATTTCTATTTCTATTTTTTTACTGGCAGTTCCAACTGGCGTGATTACAGATTGGTGTTTTAAAGGAGGTGAAACAATTAGTTGCTTGTTTAGATCTTTGAATTTTATATACTCATCGAAATTCAATTTTATCTTTTTAGCCTTGAAATTGGTGCTTTCATACGCCGGATTCGCAGTTACCATTACCGGTGACAAGGTGTCCTTTGGTCCACCCGTTGGACTTCCTTTTCTCGCACAATTAGTCGTGGTAGCTAGCGCGAGTAAACTCAGAATAAAAAAGGTAAACAGATTTTTCACAGAATATCGTTTTTGTTTCAGCTTACAAAGTAACAATTTATTTACCGAAGCGCCTTAGAATGGTTCAAATTTTAGTTTTTTCATTAGCCACCAGCCACCAGCCACCAGCCACCAGCCACCAGCCACCAGCCACCAGCCACCAGCCACCAGCCACCAGCTATTATCAATCAGTATAGGCAATGGTAGCGATGCTCAATTTGATTTGCTTTGTTTGTAATAGGGTTTGGCAACAGGCTTCTAAAGTTGCACCTGTCGTCATAACATCGTCAATTAGCAATACATGTTTGTTTTCAAAAGCGCGATGGTCTGTTAGCATAAACTTAGTTGCTGCGTTTTTAAAACGGTCCCATCTTATTTTTTTTGTTTGTGATTTGGAGGCATTTGTTTTAATGAGTACATCTGGGCTATAGGGAATATTGAAGTTTTTAGCGAGGCAATTTCCAAAAGTCGTAAGTTGATTATAGCCTCGTTTTTTTAGTTTTTTTTGATGTAATGGAACGGGAATGATACAATCAAAAGGTTCGAAACGCTTGCTTTTTGTCATTTCGGAATACAGAAGTTCTCCTACAAAATCGCCAATTTCAGTACGGTTCTTATACTTTAAAGCATGTATTAATTTTTGAGCCGTTCCTTGTTGTTGAAAAAGAAACAAGGAAGTTGCGGATGCAATTGGCAATCGACCATAAAAAGCCTGTTCCATTGCATTGTTTTTATGTTTCGAAAAATAGGAATACGGAAGGTCGTGCCTGCAAAGTACACAAAGGAGTGTTTCGTGATACCTTAAATGCTGTTCGCAACAGCAACAGGTATTGGGATAGAACAAATGAAGAATGTCCTTAAAAATCTGAAATAGCATAGCGTTTTCCTTTAAAATTACTTAAAATGAGGGGATTATCAATAGTTTTTCTCAGGATATGACGAAAATCAATAGTTTATTTGATAATAAATGTTATTTTTGTCGCCTAAAATAATAGAAAAAAGCTCCGAAAATGGAAAACAAAAAATCAGGAAAGTCAATCGTAATAGTGCTTGCGGTATTATTAGCAGCAGTTACAGGGTATTCATTGTATTCAAATGCGAACTATAGTGAACTTACAGAAGAATTAGCAGCTGAAAAAGCTGAAATTAAAAAAGAATTGGACGAATTGGTAGTTCAGTACGACGCTAAAATTGCGGAAGGAACTTCATTAAAAGCAAAATTATCAGCAGCTAGAGAGGGTATTGTTTCTTATAGAGATTCATTGACAAGTGAGAAAAAGACAAGTTATGCAACCATCAGACGTTACAAGAACAGAGTGTACTCGTTGCAAGCTAAAAATAAAGAATTGTTTGCTCAGGTTGATTCATTGACTACACAAAATGGACAATTGAACGAAGCTATTGTAGCAGCAAAACAAACCATTGAAACACAATCAACGGAAAACGCTGAATTGACAGCAAAGAACGAGGATTTACAAGGAAAGGTTGCTATTGGTGCGGTACTTTCTGCTGGAGATCTTAATGCTGTGGCAATGAAGAAATCAAGTACAGGAACCTTGGCAGAAACTTCTAAATACAAAAAGACAGATGCTTTTAGAATTTCTTTTAAGATTAACAAAAACGAATTGACATCTTCTGGAGATAAATTAGCGTATTTGGTAATTAAAGATACAGAAGGTACTGTAGTCGCTCCAAAAGGAAAAGTAAACATCAACGGAAAAGAGGTATATTACTCAGATACAACGACTATCGACTACCAAAATATTGAGACCGATGTCATCGTAATTACTGATGTAAACAGAAAAGAAACTCAAAAAGGAGTGTACACTATTGCTGCCTATGTAGACGGTGTAACTGTGGGGTCGACCAATGTAAAATTAAAAGGAGGTTGGTTCTAGGAATCAATTTTTTACAGCTATTTAAAAGAGCGAAGCCATAGGGTTTCGCTCTTTTTTTTGTTCTCAAATTGGAGCCAGTATATAGCGACTTTATGGTATAGCATCCAAAACCAAAAAAACCTTAGCTAGGAAAAAGAAAATACTTATTTTTGCAGCATGGCAAAACAAGAAGATCAGTTTAAAAAAGTAGTTTCACATGCAAAGGAATACGGATATGTATTTCAGTCGAGTGAAATATATGACGGTTTGAGTGCAGTATACGATTACGCTCAAAACGGAGTGGAATTAAAGAAAAATATTAGAGAGTACTGGTGGAAGTCTATGGTGCAGATGCACGATAATATTGTAGGCTTAGACGCTGCAATATTTATGCATCCAACCACATGGAAAGCTTCTGGGCACGTAGATGCCTTTAACGATCCTTTGATAGATAACAAAGACTCTAAAAAAAGATACCGTGCAGATGTCCTAATTGAAGACTATGTAGGGAAGCTCGATGCTAAAATTGAAAAAGAAGTCAAAAAAGCACAAAAACGCTTTGGCGATGCTTTTAACAAAGAAGAATTTTTAGCTACCAACGGACGTGTGTTAGGTTGGAAAGAAAGAGGAGCAGCCATTCTAAAACGTATGGGGCAGTCACTTGAAAAAGAGGACTTGGCAGATGTAAAAGCCTTGATTGAAGAATTGGAAATTGGATGCCCGCTTTCTGGATCAAAGAATTGGACAGATGTAAAACAGTTCAACCTAATGTTCGGAACCAAATTAGGTGCATCTGCAGATTCTGCAATGGATTTGTATTTGCGACCTGAAACGGCTCAAGGGATCTTTGTCAACTTTTTAAATGTGCAAAAAACAGGAAGGATGAAAATTCCTTTCGGAATTGCGCAGACAGGGAAAGCCTTTCGTAACGAAATCGTAGCGCGACAATTTATCTTTAGAATGCGCGAATTTGAACAAATGGAAATGCAATTCTTTGTACGTCCTGGAACGCAGCAAGAATGGTATGAAAAATGGAAAGAAACCCGCTTAAAATGGCATGTGTCCTTAGGGTTGGGTGAAGATAACTACCGTTTTCATGACCACGATAAATTAGCCCATTATGCAGATGCAGCGGCAGATATTGAGTTTAGATTCCCATTCGGATTTAAAGAACTGGAAGGAATTCATTCAAGAACAGATTTTGATTTAAAAGCGCACGAAGAATATTCTGGTAAAAAACTACAGTATTTCGATCCGGAATTGGGAGAAAGCTATACACCTTATGTCGTAGAAACTTCAGTGGGGCTCGACCGTTTATTCCTCGCCGTTTTTTCAAATGCGTTGCAAGAAGAGGCCTTGGAAAATGGAACCACTAGAACTGTGTTGAAATTACCAGCCGTATTGGCACCTACCAAAGCAGCTATTTTTCCATTGGTGAAAAAAGACGGATTACCAGAAGTTGCTCGTAAAATTGTAGATGATTTGAAATTTGACTTTAATGTCATGTATGATGAAAAAGACGCGGTAGGAAAACGTTACAGAAGACAAGATGCAGCGGGAACTCCTTTCTGTATTACTGTAGATCACGACACTTTAAATGACAATTCTGTAACCGTACGTCATAGAGATACTATGGAACAAACACGTGTGCCTATTTCTGAATTGAAAGCAATTATTTCAAAAGAAGTAAGCATGGCCGATTGGTTACAGAAAATGTAATTTTTTACAAAATAAGTATAAAAAAGCCCTGATGTTTTCAGGGCTTTTTTTATTGCTTTAAAACCCTGTCTTCCGTCAGCAGAGCAATGTATAGAAAGTCAATGGTGCTAGTGCGAGTCGTTTATAACGGTTAGGATACGGCTAACTGGTTTTTGTGTTGGATGTTTGGTTAATTTGAAATAACTTAGTGGGAACATCCATTATGTGGTCACAAAGGGGTTGGTTTCTTGTAAGCGGGTGCTGTAGCCAAATGGCGCTATGAGAACAGGGAAAAAACCTTATGGTAGAACTTGCCTCTTGTGTATTATGTTAAAAAGAAATACATTGCAGAGATAAGAGAAATAACTGTAATTGAGCTTGCCCGCCGGGGCGGGTTATATACTTGTTGGGCATAATTTTAAAAAAAACGAAAATAGGCTGAATTACATTACAAAGAGAAATTCCTAATTGAAAAATTATTCGAAATGCCATCAGGATATGTAATGGATTTTTCTAATAGAACTTTTGAGGAATTCATCTACGACAGTATCCGTGTCAATATTTATGACGACAAATATTTTTATGTAAGTGGTTCGAAAGCAAATAGGCTTAGAGGCTTTTTTAGTGAAGAACCGAGTTACAAAGTAGGAGAACTTTTGAACGCATTTTTAGATTATTGGCACACTAAAGCGATTGCAAAAGAATACGGATTCGATTTTGAAAAAGACGAAAACATTTATAAAGAGTGTTTAAAAATCGTAAGTAGATTAAAAGAAGAAACAATCGTAGAGGAAATCGATGTAATAAAGGAAATTGAGGATGATAGAGATTTCAGTTTACTCGCCAAGTCTATCCGTGAAAGTATAGATAAAAATGAGCCTGAAGTTGCTTTAGACAGATTACATACTTACTTTATGAAATTCATCAGGCAACTATGTGAAAATCATAAAATTGAAATTAAAAAAGACGAATCTCTTAATGCAATATTTGGCAAGTATGTAAAATTCATTATAGCTAATGGAAAAATTGAATCTAAAATGACTGAAAGAATTTTAAAATATTCTATCCACGTCATAGAAGCCTTTAATGATATTAGAAACAACAGAAGCTTTGCTCACGATAATCAGATTTTGAATTATTCAGAGAGTATTCTTGTTTTTAATAATGTCACTAACTCAATAAAATTTATTGAGACTATAGAAAAAACAATAGAACAGGAAAACAAAAAAAGTGAAGTAGAAACGGCTGATTGGGAAGATTTACCGTTTTAAAATATTTAAGAACCTATGGAACGAAGTAGAATTAGTAACCAGTTATCTATTTGACCTCAGTCAATTTCTATTCTTCACATTAGTAATAGTGCTTGTTGAATTGATAAAATCTGTAATTTTGGAAAAATTGAAAATGATTATTCGTGAAGCGACCCTCGTGTGAAGAATGGAGCCTTTGCTTTGGAATATTAGTAACTGATTAAAACTCGACTTTATTAGGATAGAGGGTTTGGGGGGTTCGAGTCCCCCGCTTCACGCCATATGAATAAAAAACTATGCACGACAAAGAACTGAGTTAAAAAACAACTCTTTTCTCTATTAATTTTACACAATACTATTCTAGGCTCAAAATATGTTTTTATATATTTTGGGCTTTCTTTTTCTGTCATAATTCCTACTTTATTTAGGTAGTACAGAAACATGCATTTCATCATAAGGTCTACCCGACTTAGCGATGGCAAAAGCTTGTTTAAGTAACTTATTTGAGACAGCTATTAATGCTAGTTTTTTACTCTTCCCTTTATTAGTTATTCGCTCATAAATTTCTCTGCATGCTTTGTTGTGTTTACATGCCGAAAATGAACATAAAAACAATAGGTTACGCAATTTTCTGTTTCCAACCTTGCTAATCCTACTTCTGCCACGAACACTACTCCCAGAGACTCGTATGGTAGGCGTAATACCGACATAACTACACAGCTCAGACGCATTCTCAAACTTTGAAACCCCATCTGTAACCACAATTAAAAACAACGCTGTTTTCACTCCTAACCCTGGAATGCTTTTAAGCAAAGTGAGCTGACTTTGTTGCTCTTGTTTTACCAATGAAAGTAATTTTATTCAATGGCTTTAATCTCTGCATCCAAATGCTTCTTATTGCGTTTTAAGGACCTGTAGACATGTTTTGACGGGACTCCCAATACATTTTCTCCATGAATTTTATTCTTGGTAGCAGTTCGCTTTTTAAGATAATTATCCAACAATCTAAATAATTGTAAACATTCACTTTGAACATCTGTCAAAGCAGTGTATAAAGGAATATCATTTAGTTGACCATATTCACAGATTGCTTTTGCATCACTTTTATCGGTCTTTACTTTGGCTAGTTTCATTTGGATGAAACGTTTTACAGATAATGGATTTACCACCGAAACATCAATACCGTTTTTAAAGAGATACTGTGCCAATCGGTAATGATAATATCCTGTAGCTTCCATAACTACTAGACATCCTTTAGGTAAAACTTTTAAAAAAGCTTTAAATCCTTCTGTTCCATTTTTAAATTGATTGTGACCACTTTTAGAACCATGGATATCAAATACATCTTTACTGATGTCAATTCCAAAAGTTTCTTTATATTTATTCATATAAAATAATTTATGAAAGAACAGACTACTGGGCTCACAACAACTTGAAAACGAGATCTAAGTCTCACAGAACTGAACGTGATTACTGGTAGTAAAAGAGAGAGGATTATCAATGTTGTCGAAGTCCAAAGCTTCACCGTGTATATTAACCTTAATTCTCTCTTTTGTTCTTTTGTTAATAATGATAAATGTAATAGATTGTAAACTTAAGAAGTGTATAGTGCATACCCTTCGAGATACGCAACATACACAGAACATTGTGGTGCATTTAAAATCGAGATTCAAAACACACTGAAAGGTATAATTTAGTACCTTTGAAAACAATATGAAATACCCATTAGAACAATTAACAGATACTGAATTTGAAAAACTAGTTGCATTAATTTGTAGCGAGATTTTAGGAACAGGAACCGTAGTTTTTACTGATGGAAAAGATGGCGGAAGAGATGCTAAATTTTATGGAAAAGCAAATAATTTCCCAAGCAAATCAGAACCTTGGAATGGTAAAATTGTAATTCAAGCAAAACATACCAATAAAATTAATGCAAGTTGCTCTGATAGTCCTTTCCAAACAATTTTAAAAAAGAGTGTTCTACCAGCAATAAAGAAACTGAAAACTGATAAAAAGATTGAATTCTACTTACTATTTACAAATAGAAAACTTTCAGGTATTCAAGATGCAAAAATCGAAGATATTTTTGATGAAAAAAGTGAAATTGAAAATAGATTAATTGGATTAGAAACTATCGAACTTTGGTTAGAGCAATATCCTAAAATTGCAAGAACTTTAAATCTTAATAAACTTTTACTTCCTCTAAGTTTTGACGAAAATGATTTAAAAGAAATAATAAATTCCTTTAGTAAAGTAGATAAGAAAAAAGGTGATTTACCTAAAATACCCAAAAGAGATATTGAAAAGAAAAATGAGATAAATAATTTAAGTAAGGATTACTTTAATAATGTAATTAAAAGAAACCTTTTATATTTAGAACAAATTAGAGAATTCTTATCAAATCCAATTAATGCAGAGTATTTAGGTAAGTATGAAAATACAATTGATGATATAAATGAAGAAATTGTTGTGCATAGAGATGAATTTGATAAGTTTGATTTAATCTTTAATTATTTATACAAGTTTATTGTAGAAAATAATCCAGAGTTAAAATCTAATAGAAGATTAGTTCGTCTATTCTTACATTATATGTATTATAACTGTGACATTGGAATTAATGAATAAATTATGCTAGCACCAACAAAACATACGAACATTAAATATTCTGTAATGTATATAGCAGGCAAAGTTTTGGGTTTCCTAAAAAATGAAACCTTAATAAAATATGAAGATTTAAAAGAAATGTTAGTAAGTGAGATTGGTATAAATGCAAAAAACAATATCGATTATTCTTTAACCTTTTTATTTTCTATTGGCAAAATAGAATACTTAAAAAACATTGACGCAATTACGTTAATCAACGACAATAATGAAGATTAGTAAAATATATTCTAATAAAAATTTCAAGAATATTGAATTTAATGATAAATTCAATGCTATTGTTGCGTCAAAACAATCGAATGAAAAGAAAGATACACACGGCTTAGGTAAATCAACATTAATTAGAGTTATTGATTTTTTACTCATATCAAGTTATAATAAGAACACAGATAAGCTTTTAGGTAATGATCTTTTTATTGGCCAAGAGTTTTATGGAGAATTCAAACTAAATAATGGAAAACATTTACTTATTAAACGTGCTATAAATTCAGCTACTAAAGTATTTTTCAAATTAAATGACTCTAAGCTAGATGGTTTTAAATTGGATATTGATTGGGATGAAGAATTAACATTCAAAAAAGCAAGAGCAAAACTAAATGAATATCTAGTTTTTAACACTTTACAAAATTGGGACTATAGAAAATCCATCACTTACTTTTTAAGAAGTCAACAAGATTTTTTAGATGTATTTAAGTTAAATAAATTTAAGGGTAAGCATAAAGACTGGAAACCCTTTGTTTTTGATTTACTTGGGTTTAACGGAAAACTAATTTTAGAAAAATTAGAAATAGAAGAAGAAATAAGCAATCTTAAAGAGAAAACGAAAACTTTAAGATTAGAAGCACAAATAGACACTTCTGAAAAAGACAGGTTAGAAGGACTTTTAGAAATAAAGAAAAGTGAACTATCAGAAATTAAAAAACAAATAGATAAATTCAATTTTTTTAAAGAAGATATTCTAACAAACAAGCAACTTGTTGAGGAAATAGATATAAAACTTCAGGCATTTAATACTGATAGGTATAGAATTTCATATGAAATTAATAAAATAGAATCTTCACTATCTGAAATAAATGATGATATTGACAAAAAGGAGATTAATAGTCTTTTTAAAGAAGTAAACCTGTATTATCCTGAGCAATTAAAAAAGAAATATGAGGATTTAATTAATTTCCAAAAATCTTTAACAACAGAACGTAAAGGGTATCTTACTGAAACCTTGAGTTTATTAAAACTTGATTATAACAAATTAAACAAAAGTATTAAAGAAATTGAATCTCAAAAAAGCGATTTATTGTCTTTATTAACAGAAAAAGATAGCTATTTTAAATTTAAAGAATACCAGAAAAAAACAATTGGTATTGAGGTTGAAATTGAGCGTATTAAAGACAAATTAAAAGCCATAGACAGCACTTTAATTTTAGAAAACGATATAAAAGACAAGCGAGAAATAATAAATGATAAAATTGCAGAATTAAAGAAATCTCTAACTGAAAGAAAGCACTCTAACATTAATAAAGTTTTTAACTCAATAATAAAAGAAATATTAGATACAAATGCTCTAATTTCATTGAAGTTAAATAATCAAGGGAATGTTGAATTTAATGCTGATTACCAAAACAAAACAGATTTATTAAAAACTTCTGAATCACAAGGAACAACATATAAAAAATTACTTTGCGTTGCATTTGACTTATCGCTATTAGTTAATTATTCTGATAAATCATTCTACAAATTCGTTTATCACGATGGAGTTTTAGAAGGTCTAGACGATAGAATTAAAATTAGATACATAAATCTAATAAAAGAGTTCTGTGAAGAATATGACTTACAATATATAGTAACATTAATTGATTCTGACTTACCGAAAGATATGCCTGTTTTGATTGAAGATAATGATATTTGTTTAAGACTTAACGATAAAGACAACTCTGGAAAGTTATTTTTGAACAGTTTCTAAAAAAAACGATCCCTCGTTCCCGCACGAACTGTAGATGCCCCAAAGCTGTCTTAAACTTTGGGGGTATCTACAGGCCTTCACGTTGTTTTCGCAATTAGGAAAACCCACTCAAAAGTAATAACTTTGTATCTACATAAAAAAGACACTTATGGAAGTTTCAGTTATTCAAATAGGAAATTCAAAAGGAATTCGTTTTAGTAAAACGATTCTTGAGAAATATAACATTAAAGATAAAGTTGATTTAATTCTTGAAAAAGGAAAAATAATTATTCAACCGATATCAACTCCTAGAAAAGGATGGGAAGATTCTTTTAAACAAATGAGAGAAAATGGAGATGATGAATTATTATTTAATGACGTTTTTGAAGACGAAAACCTTGAAGAATGGAATTAAAACAATATGAAATTATTCTCGTGAATTTAAATCCGACAATGGGAAGTGAAATTAATAAAACACGTCCTTGTGTTGTGATTTCACCGAATGAAATGAATACATATTTGAGAACAATTACCGTTGCTCCAATGACAACTTCTTCTAAGAATTACCCAACAAGGATTGAAATTAAACACAATGACAAAATTGGTTGGATTGTTGTAGATCAAATTAGAACTATCGACAAAAAGAGAGTTTTAAAAGTTCTAGGACGAATGACTAAACTAGAAATTAAAGAACTTAAATCGGTCATTAAGGAAACTTTCGTCGATTAAAATCGAAAAACTACGAATACCGCTACTCCGAGAATCCCTGCCTAACGGAAGGCCTTCGTACCGGTAAGAAGGATTCCAAAGGACCACCTACTATTTAAAAATTACTCCGCTTACTACAATGCCTTCTGTTACCCAGTCACTAACAGCACAATGGATAGAACGGTAAGGCCAATGAGAATTAATTCCTTGAGCATTTTTTTTGAAATATCATTGATAAAACGACCAATAAGAATAGAAATTGGGATAAATACAAAAAGCAATTCCGAGCCTTTTTTTAAGGAAGTCACACAAATCATAGCCGTTCCAATAAGCAACATGTTCAAAACCGTCGTGTATTGAAAACGATAGCTATTACTAACCCCAATAACTTTAGGGAGTACTGCAATTATTGAAATCACAGTAATTCCAGCAACCAACAGCAAAGGAATGTTATAATGCAATGCTGAGTACAATGAAAAGTCGAAATTGTAATCAAACTCAAAAATACCATAGAAGGTAGGAAGAGTATCCGACACAAAACAATAAGTAAAAAACAGAAAAAGAGGCACAAAACCACCAACAAAAGGTGCCATAAGAGTTCTAGGGCTGATGCGTTTTGATAAGAAAAGGGTCGTGTAAATAAATAGGAAAATGAGTACAGACCAATTAAAAAACAAGAACGAAACACCCACATATAAGCCACTGTCAAATAACGCTAACAAAATATTCCCCTGCTCCTTTAAACTCGATATTTTACGATAAACAAGTAAAAAAAGAAACGTAATGATCAATGTCTTGTCCACTTGAAAAGTGCTCGGGAACATTCCGTACAAGAGAATCATTAAAAATGAACTGTATAAATTGTCGTTAGTAAGTCCATTTTTTGCAAAAACAAGCCCACATAACAATAAAAAAAGCATATTTGAAATTAAATGCTCAATAGTTTCCAATGCAGAAATGTCTGCAAATATAGTAGCTGTGTGCCGAAATCTGTAGGTGAAATAAAAACTAAAAAACAAACCAGCCAGTAGAATACCATTTATTGGTTTTGTTTTGTCAAAAAAATTGGCTAGCATACTTTGTTTTTATATTTTTGCAGCGTAAAGATAATTTAAGTTATGATAGCAAACAACATATTTAGAGCCATTGGAGATTTTTGTACAAATGTACTTTTTGCACCCTTTAACGCATTTAAGGAATTGGACAACTGGTGGACTTCTAACATCGTTAACTTTCTTTTTGTAGGTGTATTTTTTGTGTTATTGGCATACTGGATGCGTGAGTCAATAAGATTCAAAAAAGAAGGTACCGAAGATTTACCTAAATAGTTTTAGGAGAAATTTTATATCTGAACGTTTTACTTTTACTACCTAAAAGTATAGTAAAACGCAGTCAGTGGTGTACTGGCTTTCTTTGTGCACCCAATAGTACTAGAAAACAGTCTAACTACCTTTTTAAATAGCAATTCTTTTGGGAAGTAAAAACAAATTGAAGCGTTTCAACGAAAATGAAACCTTTGCAAATGTCATACAGCCAACTCGTGAGGAGGTGACTGGCAATTTTCCTTACAAAGGGAAGTGGCATGCTTTTTTTAAGAATGACAATCCTATCGTACTAGAATTAGGCTGTGGAAAAGGAGAGTATACCATTGCTTTAGCAGAACAAAACCCACATATTAATTACATAGGAATTGATATCAAAGGAGCTCGTTTTTGGCGCGGAGCAAAAACAGCATTGGAAGACAACTTACCTAATGTTGCTTTTATAAGAACTCAAATAGAATTGGTAGATTTTTGTTTTGCTGAAAATGAAGTCAGTGAAATTTGGATTACCTTTCCCGATCCTCAAATAAAATACAAACGAACCAAGCACCGTTTGACCAACGAGGAGTTTTTAAAAAAATACCATCATATTTTAAATGAAGAAGGTATTGTGCACTTAAAAACAGACTCTGAATTTATGCACGGGTATACCTTGGGCTTACTGCACGGACAAGAACAAGAAGTATTGTACGCGCATCACGACATTTATAACAATCCGCATGCACCTGCCGTAGTGTTAAATACCCAAACTTTTTACGAAAAGCAGTATTTGGAGACAAATAAGGCCATTACCTATATTAAATTTCGTTTGAAGTATTAAGACATTCTTTGTCGGATTAAAGTTTCTGAAACTTCTAGACCTACTATAGTATCAACTTCGAGTTGCTCGCTATGCTGTACAAAAATTTGCTGCTTTTTAAATTGTAATTCTATTAAAAAATATCCCTCTTTGAAATAAGTAGCGGTCACCTTTGCATTTAATGCTGTTTTATTGGTGGTCGTGATTTCATGTGGGTAAAGTAAGACCGTTTGTTCACTTTGTTCGGTAGGAATTAGATCGGAAACCTTGAGTTCGTTTACATCCCCAAAAAAAGAGGCTACATAATAGGATCCCGGATTTTCATAAAGTTGCTGAGGGGCGTTTTGCGCAATAATTTCTCCTTCCTTCATAACCAGAACTTGATCTGCAAAAGAAAGCGCATCTGTACTATCGTGTGTCGCTACAATACAGCCAATACCTTTCTCTTTTAAGTATTTGAAGAGTTTTCTTCTGAGTTTGTTCTTTCTAAAATTATCAATATGACTAAAGGGCTCATCCAACAATAGCAATTCAGGCTCTTTCGCCAATACACGTGCTAAGGCTACCCGTTGTTTTTGGCCACCGCTGAGGTGTTTTACCTTTACATCTGCAAAAGCAACCATATCTACCAATTCGAGCAGTTCTGCAGTTCGTTCCTTCTTTTCCTTTGGATAGCGGTTGGGTAAAAATTTCCCAATGTTTTCAGCAGCGGTAGTAAAGGGCATCAAATCGAAATCTTGCGACAAGTATTTCATAAAAGGCTCTCCAGGAACCAAATAAAAATTGGGACCAAGTAACTTTGTGCCATCCCAAGAAACACTTCCTTTATCAATATGTAGGAGGCCGTAAATAATTTCTAAAAGCGTGCTTTTTCCACAACCACTTTCTCCAATAATAGCAATATAAGAACCTTTTGAAGCACTAAAAGAAATGTTTTTGAGAACTTCATTTTCGGTATATGCGAAAGAAACATTATGAACGTCTAACATGAGTTTGATATAGATTGCGAAAAAAAAGAGAGTAAATTAACTTCACTCTCTTTTTGATAACGAATGCAAAGCGCGTTTACTCTTGGTTTGCAATAGCCTCTTTGATTTTTTCTTCTAGCTCTTCTGCTAATTCAGGGTTGTCTTTAATCAAACCTTTAACCGCATCACGACCTTGTCCTAACTTGGTGTCGCCATAGCTAAACCAAGAACCACTTTTCTTGATGATTCCGTAGTTTACACCAATGTCTAAGATCTCACCAACCTTAGAAATACCTTGACCGTACATAATGTCGAACTCTGCCATTTGAAAAGGAGGTGCTACTTTGTTCTTTACAACCTTTACTTTGGTACTATTTCCAATAACCTGATCGCCATCTTTAATTTGCGTTCTTCTACGAATATCCAAACGTACCGAAGCATAGAATTTTAAGGCATTACCACCGGTAGTTGTTTCAGGATTTCCAAACATCACACCAATCTTTTCACGCAATTGGTTGATGAAAATCACAGTACAATTTGTCTTGCTGATAGTACCTGTAAGTTTACGCAATGCCTGAGACATCAAACGTGCATGTAGACCCATTTTTGAATCCCCCATTTCACCTTCAATTTCCGATTTTGGCGTCAACGCAGCTACAGAATCAATAACAATAATATCAATAGCTCCTGAGCGAATTAAATTTTCAGCAATCTCTAAGGCTTGCTCTCCGTGATCTGGTTGTGAAATGATAAGATTATCAATATCCACCCCTAAATTTTCGGCATAAAAACGGTCAAAAGCGTGTTCTGCATCTATAAAGGCAGCAATACCACCTGCTTTTTGTGCCTCTGCAATGGCATGAATGGTAAGCGTTGTTTTACCAGAAGACTCTGGTCCATAAATTTCAATAATTCTTCCCTTTGGGTATCCGTTTACCCCTAAGGCCAAATCCAATCCAAGAGATCCAGAAGAAATAGATTCCACATCGACATGCGCTACATCTCCCATTTTCATCACAGCCCCTTTTCCGTAGGTTTTGTCCAATTTATCAAGCGTCATTTGTAACGCTTTTAATTTTGCATCTTTTTCTTTTGTGTCGTTTGCCATAATTGTGTCGCTTCTGAATTTTTAAATTAGAAAGTAAAAGTACTAAAATTATTGTGTTTTTGTGTCTTAGAATCGGCTTCAAAAGCACGAGTTTTTAACAAAATGAATTGCGGTAATTTTTGACTTATTTTTTTACAAACGAAAAGGTGGTGATTTGATCACCAGCAATTGCTTTGGCATAATAAAGGCCAGCACTAAAATGTGTAATCGTAAGGTTCGCCTGTGTGTTGTTTAGGGCTTGCTCTACTATTTTTTCTCCAAGAAGGTTGTAAATCTCAATACGTTCAATTGAAATTGCAGCTTGTATGTTAATTTTATCTGTCGCTGGATTTGGTGAACATTGAAAACCTTCTATTTCATCGAAGCCTGTTTTCATTGATGCTGAGAAATGAATGAAGTCATAAACGTCATCAGGATATGTGAACATAGCTGTTACCGTCCAATTTTCAATAGCTGTCAACTGTTTGGCGCAATCGGTTAACTGTAGATTGTGGCAATGGCTGGGTCCTGAATAATACCCCATACCAAGAGAGCTGTCTTGAAGCGCTGTTTCTCCATTGACTAAATGGGTGCCATTCAAAGTAGAACCGTTTGGATCTCCAAAAAAGCACAAGAAAACTTCAGGTGCACTTCTAGTTCCAGTAATAGCAATAATTTCGTCCCCAGATGAGGTATTAAATGTCATAAATTCTGTAGCAGATCCTAAAGAGGCACTAATTTTAGTTTCGTCTGAGGCATTTGTGATATGGATTACAGTTCCCCGGTTAATGCTAGTTGCAGTGTTGTTCGTCCAAAGTATCTCGCCCTCAGAATCTAAGGACGCAAAACTACTTCCTGTCCATTCTTCATCGATAAAGCGAATGCTCGTATTGGCAGGGCAATCGTCTAAAAATACAAATGAAAATCCATCTGGATTGTTGTGGTATGCTGTGATGATTAAATCACCAGGATCATTAATGATACCATCTAAAATTTGTGCGTAACTCGTAGTTGTCAATGCCGATAAGAAGCATAGCAACTGAAAACATTTCTTTTTCATAACTTTTTCAATTTTATTAATAATTCAATGAATTATTGAAAAAGTAGCTGTCTTCCCTTCAGTAATCCCACATACAATTACACTATAATCAGTGCAGTGGGGGGAAGCTTGCGAAATGTTGTGAAAAAAAGAAAATATCTTTTTCAATAGCGATAGAAAGGTACACGATATTTTCCAAATAACAAAACAATAACATCGTTAAAACCCTGTTAAACAGTTGTATAGAAAACAGTAAGTGCGATTATAATTGTTCCAAAGCGGCTTCGATGGTACTGTATATCTTTTGCAGTTCCTCGTTTGTAATAACAAAAGGAGCTAAGATGTACACCGTACTTCCAAGTGGACGCAGGCAAACTCCATGGTCCATAAAAAAGTTAAATAATTGGTCTCTCAGATTTCCATAACGTTCCATTTCAACATTCAAATCCAAAGCAAAAATAACCCCCAATTGTCGTGTCGATTTCACCTTAGGATGTTTTTTAATACGTGCTTCAAATGCCCGATGTTGTTCGGTGACGCGTGCAATGTTTTGTTGCATTTCATTGGAAGTGAGTAATTCTATTCCTGCTAATATGGCCGTACAACCAAGCGGATTTGCAGAATAGGTATGCCCGTGAAAAAAACCTTTTTTTATTTCATCATCGTAAAAAGCATCGTATACCTCCTGTGTGCAGGTAGTCAGCGCCATGGGTACAACACCACCGGTCAATGACTTTGAAAGACAAAGAATGTCGGGTTTGTTGTTCAGCTGATCTGAAGCAAAATAGGTGCCAGTTTTACCAAAGCCAGTCATCACCTCATCAGCAATGCAAATCACCTTGTGTTTTTGAGCAATCGCAATCAATTCATCCAGCAAATTAGCACTGTACATATGCATAGCTGCTGCACCTTGCACCAAAGGTTCAAAAATGAATGCTGCTACCTCTCCAGTAGCAACAAGGGTTTCAAATTCTGATTTCACGACCTCAAAATTCTCTTGGGTAGGCACGTCAATTCGGTCAATTTGCAATAAAAAATCTTCAAAAGCACCATTGTAAACCGAAAGTCCTGAAACCGACATGGCGCCAAAGGTATCTCCGTGAAATGCGTTTTCAAGTGCAATGATGCGTGCTCTTGTATCCCCTTGGTTAAAATGACTTTGCAAAGCCATTTTAATAGCGACATCTACAGAAGTAGAACCATTGTCTGAAAAAAATATTTTTTGTTGATTGGCTGGAAGTATCTGCATTAAGGCTTCCGACATTTCAACGGCAGGTTGATGGGTAAATCCACTAAAAACAACCTGGTCTAATTGTTGCAATTGTGCCGTAACCTTTTCAATAATAGTCTCATTACAATGACCATACATACAGGTGTACCAAGAAGCAATACCGTCAATATATGAATTGCCCTCTTCATCGAACAACAAAGCACCTTTGGCCTTGGTAATTGCAATATGAGAAGGGTGTAGCTTGTGCTGGGTGAGTGGATGCCACAAATGGTTTTGATCTCTATCTGATAAACGACTCATAGTTTTGTTTTTTTTGTTAGGCATTAGGCATTAGGCACTAGGTATTCATATATTAAATTGCCCTCCTCCTTCACTCCGTTTCGGCGGACAAGATTGTTCATTATCCATTGTAAATTGTTCCAGTTTTTTTCGAAACAAATTTGCGTACCTTAGAATGGTGTTTTTATCGATATGTGCCTCCTCGTTAATCCTACCAATAATTTCAACTCCAGTCATCTTTTTGATAATACTTTCGGTGGTTGGATGTTCTTCTCCACTAAAAATAAGGGCCACTTCTAGTCCTTTTTGACGTAATAATTCTAGGGTCATCAGCGTGTGGTTGATACTTCCCAAATAATGCCTAGATACCACAAGTACCTTATAAGAAGGTTGTATCAAATCTAAAATCGTATGTTGGTCATTTAACGGAACCAAGAGTCCGCCAGCACCCTCAATCACGAGCTTATTATTCGTTTTCGGGGGTTGAATAGCTTCCAATTCAATTTCAATACCGTCTAGCTGCGCTGCTGCATGCGGACTCATAGGTGTTTTTAAAGCATAGCTATTGCTGTGAAAAACGGATGTCGTATTAGAAATCATCGCTTTCACTTTGTGGGTATCCGAATACGATAATTCTCCCGCCTGAACAGGTTTCCAGTAGTCGGCAGATAAAGCCTCAGTAACAATTGCTGCTGTCAACGTTTTTCCTACTTCTGTAGAAATACCTGTGATAAAAATAGTTTTGTTCATTTCTGAATTGATAGTGCTTATTTCCCGACAAAAATAGCCAATTGCATCAATAAAGTTTCTATTTGTTCAAAAGTATTATAACTGTGCAAACAAATTCGCAAACGCTCTTGGCCCTGTGGTACCGTTGGGGCTAAAATAGCTTTTGTTGCAAAGCCTTTTTTTAACAATTGAATAGCCACCTCCTTAACATTGGAATTCCCCGGAAACAAACAAGACTGGATTGGGCTATTGCTTTCAATAAAAGAAGCTTGAAGATTCTGTTTGCAAAGGGTTTCTTTGAAAAAATCGATATTGGTTTTTAGCTTTGCTATCGCATTCGTGTTGTTGAGTTCTTGATAGGCTGCTTGAATCACTGCAATGCTATGCAGGGAAGCAGCAGTAGTATAGATAAATGATCTTGAAAAATTAACCAAGTAATCTCTCAGTTCTTGTGAGCCTAAGACAACGGCGCCATGGCAGCCCAAGGCTTTTCCAAAAGTATGTACCCTGGCAAATATGTGTTTCTCAAGTGCTAAAGCTTGTACTAAACCTGTACCTTTCACTCCAAAAACGCCATTTGAGTGAGCTTCATCAACAATTAAATAACAATGGTTCTCAGCTGAAAAAGATGCGAGTTCCTTTAAAGGCGCACTGTCTCCATCCATAGAATACACTGCTTCCACTGCAATATAAACGGTGCCAGTACATTTTGAAAACTTCTTTTGTAAGTCGGATAAATCGTTGTGTTTGAATTTGAACGATTTGGCATTGGACAGGCGTATGCCATCGCGGATGGAAGCATGTATCAATTCATCGTATAAAACGGTAGCTCCTTTCTGCAGTATAGCAGAAAACAACCCAACATTAGCGTCGTATCCCGAATTGAATAACAAAGCTGACGGGCTATTATGAATTTGCGCAAGTTCTGACTCTACCTGTTCGTGAAGTACATGTGTGCCAGAAATCAAACGAGAACCCGTACTTCCATTTCGAAAGACAAAGCTTTTTACTTTTTCAGAAGCATTCGTGTAGATGTTTTTATGGGTTGCAAAGCCCAGATAATCATTCGAGACAAAATCAATTGCCTCTGCCTGAGGTTTTAAAACGCGAAAAGCATTGTTTTCTCTTCTGGCCTGAAGTTTATCAGAAAGTTCCTTAGGGAATAATTGCATAATACCGTGTTGAACGGCTAAAATAAGAAACTTGTAGGAAACTCTTGTTTTTTCTACTCAATCCTAGGTAAGAATCGTTTGTTCGGAGTTAAAAACACTGTAAATGAACCATATACCCCTATAGTTAAAAGATATACACCGTTTACTTTAGTAGAAATCAAGTAATTTTGAAGAAATGCTAGTGTCAATTGTTAGAAAGGTAATTGATGTATGGTATTTAGGTAAATAGTGTGTTGGTTGCAAGATTGAAATCAACTAAATTTGAAAGGATAGATAATTATCATTGAAATAAGAATTTTATGGCGTCATTAGCACCCTTAACAGGTACATTAGGAAAACGTTTGGCAAAGCATCTTTTGCGAAGAACGACCTACTCTATAAACAAAAGCAGAATTGAAGAATTTAGTAATTATACCGTAGATCAAGCAATGACTGCTTTGACTACAATTCCAACGAAAAATCTTGAACAACCCATTCATTACATCAATGGCGATATCACAGCACCAAAACCTTGGATCAACGACGATGCAATATACGGAGCAAAGGATGTAAATAACGGAAGTGGAAACTCCTTGTTGAGAAATTATGTCGTTGGCTGGTGGTTAGATGAAGCAAAGCGAGACACCTCTATTCAATCTAAAATGGCCTATTTCTTATTTACAGATTTTACCGCCTCATCGGATACTACAAATGGGGTATTGGGTGCTTATTACGACTATTTAAAGTTGTTGGAGTTTTTCTCTTTGGGTGATTGGAAAGAATTTATTTTTCAAATGACCAAAAATAACATCATGTTGTTTTATTTAAATAACAATCAAAATACCAATGCCAATCCAAATGAAAACTATGCACGTGAAGTATTAGAATTATTTACCATTGGAAAAGGGGCGCAAGCCGGAGCTGGTGATTATACCAATTACACCGAAGACGATGTGGTCGAAACAGCACGTGTTATGACTGGTTGGCAAATGACTTGGAATGGCAATAGGGGTACACACAGAAATGGTGCTGAGTTTGGGGACATTCCTTGTGGGTATCCCACTCCAGACAGACACGATTTTGGTGAAAAAGTATTTAGCCACCGGTTCGGAAACTATACAATTCCGGCCTGGAATACAAGTGGAAAAAGTACAACGGAGAAAAAGGCGCGTATGGAAGCCGAACTCAAAGAATTCATCGAACTGGTATTGGCACAAGACGAAACAGCCAAATTTATATGTAGAAAAATGTACCGCTATTTCGTGTCTAGAAAAATCACTTCCGAAATAGAAAACGATATTATTGCCCCCTTGGCAACTACGTTTAGAGCCAATTACAACCTAGGGCCAACAGTTGTCCAATTGTTGAAAAGTCAGCACTTTTACGATGCCGACGATTCAAACAATACAGATGAAATTATTGGAGGAATGATAAAATCGCCTTTAGACCTTGCTTTGCAAACCTTAAGTCTGACCAATTTCCCCGTTCCGGATCCAATAAGCAAAGGGCAAAATCATTATAAGAAATTTTACTACTGGCAAATTAATGGAGCCATAATGGATCCTGCCAGTCAAGCACCATTTATTCCGCCTTCAGTGGCTGGATTTCCACCCAACTATGAAGCGCCAGATTTCGATAAGTTTTGGTTCAACTCATCCACCATTATTTCCAGATACAATATGGCAGATATCTTGTTGAATTCGAGCAAAACAACAGTGAACTTTTATGTGAGTAACTATATAAAAGACATCGTAAGCAATCCTTACGATCCTGCGGTCTTAGTTGGCGAATTGATTGACTTGTTCTTTCCAGAAGCAGTCACGCAAGAGCGATTGGATTATTTTATCAATGATATCTTATTGGACGACAGTTCTATTACACCTGCTATGTGGGCAGATGAATGGACAACATTTGCCAATACTAATAATAGAAGTGCCGTTGAAGAACCTTTGAAGGACTTGTTCCGTGCGTTGCTGTGGTCACAGGAATATCAAAACAATTAAAAGAAGAAGATGAAAAGAAGAAAATTTTTACAATTATCTGCATTGAGTTCGGCAAGTACCTTGCTCTTAAATGGTCATCAAGTGAATGCCTTTTCTCAAACGGCATTGATGAACGGCATCCCCGCTTCTGTAATTGACGGAAGAGCGCTTGTATTGGTGCAACTAAAAGGTGGAAATGACGGTTTGAATACCTTAATTCCCGTAAATCAATACGATACCTATGCCAGTTTGCGTCCTACCGTAAAGTTAAAAAATTCCGGAGCCAATGCAGCCATGAATTTAGATAGCACTTTACCCCTCGAAGATCAAATGTTACTACATCCTTCTTTAACAGGGTTTAAAGATTTGTACGATGCCGGTAAAATGAAGATCATTCACAGCGTTGGATATCCAACCATTAACAAATCACATTTTGCCGCAAGAGCACTTATGTTTAAAGGAGGTGACGGAACCCCTGAAAATGCCAATAAAACGTCAGGTTGGATGGCACGATACTTACATTCAGGTTATGACATACATAGCTATGCAGACCCGTTAGGAATTCAATTGGGATCCAAAAAGCCTGCGTTGGGTTTTCATTCAGAACACGAACACAAAGTAGATGTGAACCTTACAGGACAAAATGTATCGGGCTATTACAACGTGATATCTAACATAGGTAATCCTACGCCAACAACCATTCAAGATACTGAACACGATGATAATATTAAGTTTATTAGCAATACAGAGGCGAGTACAAACGCCTATTCTCAACGTATTAGCGAGGTGTTTAACGCAGGGAGTAACGCTAAGTCTTACCCAAATTTCGATTTAGCGAACCAATTAAAAACAGTCGCCAGAATGATCAAAGGAGGGTCTAAGACAAAGATTTTCTTAGTTTCCGCAGGTGGTTACGACACACATGCAGATCAAGTACAGAGTAGTTCTGAAAGTCATTTGGGAACACATGCTGAATTATTGCAAGAATTAGGAGATGCTATAAAAGCATTTCAGGAAGATATAGAAGCATTGGGAATCAATGAAAAAGTGGTGGCGGCTACCTTTACAGAATTTGGACGTAAACCCTTAGAGAATGGAAATTTAGGAACAGATCACGGAAACTTAGGTCCCATGTTTGTCTTTGGAACCCATATAAAAGGAGGGGTGTCAGGAACCAATCTCGACTTATCATTAGTTACCAAACACTACGATGAAAACAATAGACAGTACGATTATAGACAGGTGTTTTCAACCCTGCTTTCCGACTTCTTAGGGGCTTCCAATACCGTGTTGCAAGCGACAGAGTTTGAAAATTTTATGGGAGAGCAAAAGATGGATTTAATTGAAGATGCGCACAAAGCAGATACGGATTTGGGAATTGATAAAATAGCTGAAGAAAAATTGAGCTGTTATCCAAATCCTGTAGAAGATACTTGTGTGGTCCGCTTTCAGTCGAAAAATATGTCGAGAGGGCATGTGGTCGTATACGATCTACAGGGCGCTAATATCCTCCATATGGCGCAAGATTTTGTGCCGGGAATGAATTTTGTGTCTTTAGACTTGTCACATCTGCAACCTGGGGTCTATATTTTAGCCGTTAAGGATAGTTACAATCGGACATTATCAACAAGTCAATTGATGAAAAAATAGGTCGTTTTTTTGTAAATTAGAACAAATATTTGTTCTAATTATTGTATTTAATGTAACATTTGGTCGTCCATATTTTGATGTCAATGAATAGTTTTGTAACACTAAACTAAAACTATTTATATGGCATCATTAGTACCTTTTTCGGGAACGCTCGGTAGCAGGTTGGCAAAACACCTGCTCAAAAGAGCGACCTACAATGTAAGTAAGGCTAGAATTGCTGAATTTAGCAATTACACAGTCGACCAAGCCTTTACCCAGCTGTTGACCTTACCTACAAAAAACTTAATTCAACCCATCCACTATCCAAATGGAGGCGTGGCACAACCTACCCCCTGGATCAATGACGATCCTGTATATGGTACTGTTAATAATGACAACGGATCAGGGCAGGTAAAAAGAAACAATTATCTTGCTGGTTGGTGGATGGATGAGGCCAAAAGAGATACCTCTATTCGTTCTAAAATGACTTATTTTCTACTGAACGATTTTACAGCATCCATCCGTACTTTAGACAATGCCTTTCATTATGACTACCTAATGTTGTTGGAGTTCTTCTGTTTAGGAGACTGGAAAGAGTTTTGCTTTCAAATGACAAAGAACAACGTAATGCTTAAGTATTTGAACAACGATGAAAACACCAATGCAAACCCCAACGAAAACTTTGCACGTGAAGTATTAGAATTGTTCACCATAGGAAAAGGACCACAGGTAGCCATTGGAGATTATTCCAACTACACCGAGTCTGATGTAGAAGAGGCAGCCAGAACATTAACCGGTTGGACACATACCAAAAATAACAGAGGTTCCTATACCAATGGCGCTTCATTTGGTAATATCCCATGTGGGTATCCTCAGGCAAGTAAACACGATTTTGGAGAAAAACAATTTAGCCATCGATTTGGCAATTATAAAATTGAAGAATGGGATGCTACCGGTAAATCCGATGCTCAAAAAGAAGTACGTATCGAAGAAGAGCTCAAAGAGTTTTTAGACATGGTACTCGCTCAGGATGAAACGGCAAAGTTTATCTGTAGAAAAATGTACCGCTTTTTTGTCTCTCGAAACATCACTTCAGAAATAGAAAACGACATCATTGCACCATTAGCAACCACTTTTAGAACCAACTATAACTTAGAAGCTACCATTACGCAGTTGTTAAAAAGTCAACACTTTTACGACGCTGATGATGCCAATAGCACAGATGAAATTATTGGAGGAATGGTTAAAAGTCCTTTAGACTTAGTACTGCAAACCTTGAGTCTAACCAACTACCCGGTTCCAGATCCAATTACACATGGAGAACATCATTATAAAAACTTCTATTATTTCCAGTTGTTGAATAAAGTACTCGTGCCTAGTGGACAAGATATTTTTAGACCGCCTTCAGTAGCCGGTTTTCCACCTACTTACGAAGCACCAGATTTTGATAAGTTTTGGTTCAACTCCTCTACCATTATATCTAGGTATAATTTAGGAAGTGTATTGTTGAGCGGGCAAACAAAAGTAGATTTTAAGGTGTCAACTTTTGTAAAAGACAACGTGAGTGACCCCTCAGACCCAGTGGTTTTAGTAACCGAACTTACAGATTTGATGTTTCCTGAAAGTTGCAATGCAGAACGTTTGAATTATTTTGTAAATGACATTTTATTAGACAATGGCTCCTTAACTGCGGCCATGTGGGCAGATGAATGGATTGACTATTTGAATAGCGGAAGTTCCAATGGAATTGAAAATGCCTTAGAGCCTTTGTTTGAAGCCTTACTATGGTCTCAAGAATTTCAAAACAACTAAAACTACAGACATGAAAAGAAGAAAATTTATACAACTATCGGCTTTGAGTTCTGCAAGTTCATTACTCTTGAATGGCCATCAAATAAAAGCATTTTCAGAAACCGCCTTGCTCAATAATATTCCTGCCGAGGTAATCGATGGAAGAACCTTGGTCTTGGTACAATTGAGTGGAGGAAATGACGGCTTGAATACCATCATTCCATTGAATCAATACGATACCTATGCAAACCTCCGTCCGACCATTAAAATAAAAGAATCGGGAGCCAATGCGGGGATTCCATTAGACGGAACCCTGCCTTTACAAGAGCAGGTTTTAATACACCCATCACTTACGGCATTTAAAACGCTCTACGACGCAGGAAAACTAAATATTGTGCACAGTGTAGGATATCCAATTGTCAACAAATCGCATTTTGCAGCCAGAGCTTTGATGTTTAAAGGAGGTGATGGAACCGTTGAAAACATTAACAAACCCAACGGATGGATGGCTCGGTTTTTACATTCCGGATATAATCCTGAGAGCTATCAAGACCCTTTAGGAATACAATTGGGTTCTAAAAAACCGTCGGTTGGATTCCATTCTGAACACGAACACAAAGTAGACGTAAATCTATCAGGACAAGATATATCTGGATATTACAATGTGATTTCGAATATTGGAAATCCAGTACCTACAGGATTTGGTGATACCGATTATGCAGAGAATATTGAATTTATTTCGGGAATTGAAACTTCTGCAAATAATTATTCACAGCGTATCAGTCAGGTTTTTGACAATGGTTCAAACAGTATGACCTATCCTCAATACGATTTGGCAAACCAATTGAAAACGGTTGCCAGAATGATAAAAGGAGGGTCGAAAACAAAAATATTCTTGGTGTTGATCGATGGTTTTGACAACCATTCTTCACAAGTAGAAAGTGCCGAAAATAGCCATTTGGGGAAACATGCCGAATTGCTGACCGAAGTAGGAGAGTCTATCAAAGCCTTTCAAGAAGACATTGAAGGCTTGGGCATTTCGGAAAAGGTAGTCACAGCCACCTTTACAGAATTCGGAAGAAAACCAAAAGAAAATGGAAATCTAGGTACCGATCATGGAAATTTAGGACCTATGTTTGTCATAGGGAAACATGTAAACGGAGGTATTACAGGAACCAATATGAACTTGTCTGGAATCGTTAAACATTATGATGAAACCTTAATGCAGCACGATTACCGTCAGGTGTTTTCTACGCTTATTAGCGATTTTTTAGGGGCTTCACCAAGTGTAGTCGAAGGTACGGAGTTTACCGATTATGACGGAGATAACAAATTAGATTTGATTGCCTCCGCTCATAAAGCAAATAACGATCTAGGTGTCGACACAATTGACGAGGAGGTCTCTGTAAGCGTATACCCAAACCCTGTATACGATCATTGTGTTTTAAAATTCAGTGCAAACAACATGTTTAGAGGGCATATCGTACTCTATGATATGCAAGGTGCAATTGCCTTTCAACTCCCACAAGATTTTTCACCGGGAATGAATCAGGCTCCTTTAAATTTAGAACACTTAGCTAGCGGCGTTTATATTGCCGCTGTAAAAGATGGCTATAACAAAACAATGGCTACCTTTAGATTGTTAAAAAGATAAATCTATGAAAATCGTCTCCCTAGGAGGCGATTTTTTTCAGGAATAATTATTCTCCATAGGAAGTAATAACTCAGAAGTCTTAAAAAAAGTTGATGTTTTTGCGGGATAACAGTTCAAAAAAAGAGGAGACCTATGGTCTCCTCTTTATATACAGTACACAGTACCTTCTAATTAATGTTACCCGCTCTATGCATACACCTTTTTATTGTAGATATACGAGGTAACAGCTAGTATCAAAGCAACCACCGCGCCGATATGTTCACCGTCGTTTATATTCAGGTGAGCTGAAATTGCAAGCAATGAATTAAACACAAACCCGGCATAAGCCCATTCAGTTAAACTTCTTGATTTGTTGATCCAAATGGCCACAACACCCAATAACTTCGCAATCCCTAATGGATAAATAATATACGTTGGAAAGTTGAGGTTTTCAAACATGCCTCGTGCCAACTCGTTATTAAAGAAATACATACTCGCTCCCAAAATAGCAAGTGCACTCATAAGCCCTGTTACAATTCTGTAAATAATTAAATCTCTGTTTTTCATTTTATAAATATTAAATTAATGTTCGTGTTAAAAGTTTTCATGAAAAATATTATACCAAATTTTTTAACCTCTTAATTTGTCTAATAAAGCACTAAATTCTTTGGCTTCTTTTTCACTGATACGGTTCATAAAATCCATATGTTTTTTATCGTTGCTATTGTCTATTTCCATTAAAAGCGCTAGTCCCTTCCCAGTTATTTCCAGATATACGATACGTCTGTCTTTATCGCATCTTTTACGTGAAACCAAACCTTTGTCCAGTAATTTGTCCGACAAGCGTGTTGCATTTGGAAATTTGTCAATCATCAATGATTTGATATCGCTCATACTCACCCAATCTCCAGCACCTCTCAGAATTCTGAGAATATTAAATTGCTGTTCCGAAATTTTATAGGGTTTTAAAAATTCAATAAATTGATTTTGAAACCAATTTGTGGTATAAATCATATTGGTCACAAACCGATGTTTGTCGTTTGTAAATCTCGTTTTTATTTCCTCGTCTATAGTCGCCATAAATCCTTGTTCGGTGCAAATATATAAAAAAGATTTACATGAAAAACATTTACATGAGGATAAAATTGCATTCGAACCTAAAAGTTATTTAACAACTAGTATTTTTGACTGTTTAGTTCCTAAAATATTTACATAATAAATACCAGTAGGCCAATTGTCGATAGCGATTGTTTCTTTGTCGGAATTGAGAATATAGCGATGCAACTCCTTGCCAAAGCCGTTGTAGAAAACAAGCGTTTTTCCAATTTGAGAAGCGTTTTTAATTTCAACTGTCAACAAATGTGTTGCCGGGTTAGGGTACATACTCATCTCTCCATAGGTGGAAGCTGCTGTATCCACTCCAGCAATGTCTTTTGGTATGGTATGGTAATAACCTGAATTCACACTTGCCACATACAGCTCCCCGGCTTTTGATACATGTAAAGTAGAAACCGTCAGCATATCTGGAAGACTTTCGTTATCCATATTTGTCCAAGTAACCCCCCAGTCCGTGGACATATACACAGGCTTAACTGTTCCTTCACCTTCGTAAATACAGTTGGCGTTGATATTGGGATTCTTCCAGTCCGACATAGAGGAACGGTCTGAAGTTTGTAAGGCATATACAAGACCATTGGCATTCGGGTCAAAAGCAACAGACCCCATCCAAGGCACCGATTCTGTACGGTTAAAATGCAAACTGGTATCCAGTCCGATATTGTGAACTTCCCATTTTTCACTGTCAGCACGCGCGTCATTATACTCGTAAATTCCTTTTCTACCAGCGAGTAAAAATCGTAAATCCCCTCCTGTGGCTGGGTCCTTTTCAGTACGTGGATCAATTGCAATCGCATGTCTATTTTTACAATACATTTTAAATGAAATTGGAGCGAGCCATGTATTGTCACCATTTAGAGATGTCGCCTTTTCTCTTGGTGTTTTCTCTAGAGCTGTCCAAGTATCACCACCGTCTATGGTTAGATAAATTGCCCAAGACCATTTCGAGGCATCGTCTCGATTTGGAGTCGCAATGGCTACCTTTCCGTTTGTAGAAGACACTGCCAACACCACTAAGCGCTTTCCATTGGGTTCTGTATACAACTTGTCGAAAGTTTGTCCGTTGTCCTTACTTCTAAAATTACCGAGATATACATAATTGTCGACCCAAAAGGCTTCACCTACCAAATCGCCATCGTCTTTATGGCTTTCATAAATACGTTGCGGGTCGTTATAATCACCCCTTACACTAAGCTCCCAGGTAGCTAAATCACCCGTTTGCCAGGCATCAACAATAATACCCGATCTGGAGGCAATTAAAATAGCATGTTGCGGTTCATTCAAAGGAATACCTTCCTCAAAAGCGACTGCAAACCCAGCCCGATTCGAAGCACCTCCGCTACCAAAATCCTTTTTAGCAATCCCTTCAAGATGATTCATGATGTCGTCTGAAAACTCCGTAATTCCTTCCCAAGATTCACCACCATCTGTAGATAAGGTAAAACCATACTCTCCAAAAGAACAGCCTACCAGCATCCCATTACCTCCTGTGTTAATTTGATTCAGCCATTTAGTTTCGGAACCTGTCGTAAAACTTGCCGCAGTAGCTCCGTAATCCATGCTTTTTAAGATGGGTCTGTCTTTGGAAGATGACATCCACACAACGGTAGAACTATCCATAAAGCCAACGGCAGAACCCTGATCGCCTCTTCCGCTTTCGTAATCCATAGCCCATCCGTAATCTTTCATATGATGTTGACCAGCAGCCCAGGAAACAAAATCAGGTACATAAGGTTGTCCCGAGGAAGGATCCGTCACAACCGTTCTTTCAATATCATTCCAGGTAACACCCTTATTGGTAGACTCACCACTTGCTGCAGAAGCATCTACAATTGCAAAACCGGTATTGCCCGAAAGCTCGGTTTCTACGTCGGTAATATTATACAATCCGTTCAAACAAAGTACGGGAGCAGATAGCGATCCGTTGGCACTGATGTCAATTCGATACAAACGTCCACTAGGGTAGTATACCTGTCCGTCTTTCGTGTCGGCTTCACTATAACCGTCGGCTACCACTGCATAGAGGTGGGTAATTCCATCGGAACCTACACCGGCGGAGATTGTTTTTACAAATTTATTGGCAAAGGCAACTACAGACCAGCTGTCCTTATCACCATTGGCAACGGAACGAATCAATCCTTTTTCGCCACTTGCATAATAAACATGTGAACTTCTAATGGGAGAAGGGTCTACCAACAACATACATTTTCCGATAGGTTCCTGTCCGGGTGTTGTATTAATGCTCGTTGGGTCTCCAGGGATATTTTCTGGTAAAGTCAAAATTTGTGTCCAAGTATTTCCGGTATCTTCGGCACGGTAGATGCCAAAAGGATGATCGGTGCCCCAGTTCGCATCATCCGTGCCACCATATACCTTGGTGCCCATTAATGCAAATGCCAGGTTGCCGTTATGAGGTGAAAAACCAAAAGTATTACCGCACCAACCTGCCTCGGTTCCAAATGAGCGAAAATCTTTGCCATTGGTAGCTACAAAACCTTGTCCAGCCATATTTCCAGTCATAATCATAAAATTAGGATTGGAAGGAGAAACACCAAAATAGTTTACGCGTTGTCCACGCATTTCTCCTGTGAAAGGAGTGTATCCTTCGGCTTTGTGTTTGGCACTTGGAAAGCTATTCTGAGTCCAGGAATTTGTGTTGTTAAGTTGTGCAATTGCCTTCGAGTTGAAAAAAAGCAGTAAAATATAGGTTGTAATTCTTAATATCTTCATCGTGTGTATGTCGTGTTGACTATTCTTTTTTGAGGTAAAAACAAAGTTAAGAAGCCTTAATTGTTAAAAGAGTGGGTGTTAAGGTCGGCAATAGGGTGATATAGGTTTTATTTTTAAATATTCTGAAGGGAGATTATGAAAACCGTAAAAAAGTGTACCAGGTACGGTTTATATTGCCTTGTGTACATAAATTTAGTAGCTTGGTCGAAAGAAAAAAGGAATACATAATGAAGTTAGCGTTTACAGGAATCATAAGTTTTGGATTGGTAATGATATTGGTATTGTTATCATGGAGTCCTATAGAGCCAAATCAAGAAGGCTCTAAAAGTGTGCAAAGAGGGAAAAAAATATACGCCAGTAACTGTGCTGTTTGTCATATGGCAAATGGTATGGGCATTGCCAAGGTGTTTCCTCCTTTGGCGCAATCAGATTATTTAATGGAAGACATTTCTCGTGCAGGTGAAACCATTAGAAATGGATTGAAAGGAAAAATTAGTGTAAACGAAGCCAGTTATACAGGTATGATGTCGGGATTTTCGTTTTCCGATCAAGAACTAGCAGATGTGGTAAATTATATTACCAACAGTTGGGGAAATAAAGCAGAGGAAGTAGACGCAACATGGGCAAGTAAAATCAAAAAGAACTAATATGGACTTACAGGTAAACGGTAAAAAGTATACAATAGACATCGATCCACAAACCCCAATCTTATGGGTGCTTCGCGATCACTTAAAGCTAGTGGGCACCAAATACGGTTGTGGCATAGGTCAATGCGGGGCCTGTACCATTCATTTTAATGGAACTGCTGTGCGTTCTTGTTCCATTCCTGTAGCAGCAGCTGCCAATGTAGCCATAACCACGATTGAAGGTTTGTCAGAAAAAGGCGATCATCCGGTGCAAAAAGCATGGGTAGATCTAGATGTACCCCAGTGTGGTTATTGTCAGGCTGGTCAAATAATGACGGCCTCGGCATTATTGTCGCAAAATAACAAGCCTACAGAAGAAGAAATTAAGTTAGGAATGTCAGGTAATATTTGTAGATGTAGTACCTATACTAAAATTAACAAGGCGGTGAAACAAGCCTCAGAAAACCTTTAAAACACCATGGTTATGCATGCAAAAGATAAAAATCAAAGTAGAAGGGCGTTTCTAAAAACATCGGTCGTTGGAACAGGAGGATTGATGTTGAGTTTTAACTGGCTCTCTGCTCAAACAGATACGTGGGAAGGGAAAGAAGTGCGAGCGCTAGAAAATGTAAGGCTCTCTGGACATATCATCATTAATGCAGATAATTCGGTTGTTATATATTCTCAAAACCCGGAAATAGGACAGAATGTAAAAACGTCCATGCCTATGATTATTGCTGAAGAATTGGATGTCGATTGGAATCAGGTAAGCGTTGAACAAGCTGACTTAGATACCGAAAAATTCAAACGACAAGTTGCCGGAGGTAGTCAATCTATCCGAAAAAGTTGGCCTGTTTTAAGAAAAGCTGGAGCAACTGTTCGTGCCCTGCTCATAAGTGCAGCTGCGGAACAATGGGGAGTATCAGCCATAGAATTGAGAACCGAAACTGGTTATGTCATTGGTAAATCGGGAGAAAAATTATCGTATGGCAGCCTTGCCGAAGCCGCAGCCAAACAAAAAATACCCAAAAAAGTGTCGCTTAAAAAAGCCAAAGACTTTTCGTTGATTGGAAAATCGGTAATGAACGTAGCTTCCCGTGAGATTGTTACTGGAACCGCTAAATTTGGAATTGACACCCAACGCGAAGGCATGGTGTATGCCAGATTGTTGCACGCCCCTGGTTTTGGACAAAAACTAGTCTCATTTGACGCAAAGCAAGCACTTCAAATAAAAGGCGTTACCGAGGTATTTGAAATAGATAATAAAGTAGCCATTATAGCAGATAGTACCTGGACGGCAATCAAGGGCGGGGAAGCTATAAAGACTATCTGGTCAAAACCACTGACAAGTGAAGATTCAAAAGTGCAACGGAAAACATTGCTCGATATGGTGAATGCCAAAGGACAAAATGCAAAAGTCAATATGGGGAATGTTGAGCAAGGTTTTAAAAAGGCAGATCAGGTATTAGAGCGAACCTATGAAGCGCCTTTTTTACCTCATAACTGTATGGAGCCCATGAACTTTTTTGCGGATGTAACTGATGAGAAGGTCGAACTCTACGGTCCTATACAAACACCCGAAAATCAAAGAAGGGCAGTTGCTAAATTACTCAAGAGAAGTGAAGATGAAATCAGCCTAGGTATTTCTAGGATAGGTGGTGGTTTTGGGAGAAGACTCAATGGAGACTTTGTATTGGAAGCAGCCCTAATTTCCAACAAAATAAGAAAACCGGTACAGCTGATCTATACCCGTGAAGACGATATGACTGCGGGTGTTTACCGCCCGGCTGTAACCTATAAATTCAAAGCGGGGTTAACCGACGGTAAAATTTCCGCCTATGACCTTAGTGGTGCCGGAATAAATATGCGAAACACGGTAAGGCCTGGGACGTGGCCGCAGGCATCGGTTCCTAATTTTAAATTGGAATCACAATCTTTAGAAAGCCATGTAACCTTTGGCTATTGGAGAGCGCCTACTTCAAATTTTTTAGCATTTGCAGAGCAGACTTTTGTGGATGAATTGGCTGAAATAGCAAAAAAAGACCCCATTCAATTTCGATTGGAATCTTTAAAACAAGCCATCGATGCTCCTTTTGGTAAAGTGAGATACGAACCTTTAAGAATGATAGGGGTTTTGAAATTGGTTGCAGAAAAATCGAACTGGGAAACTAAAAAGAAAGGGTTGTACAGAGGGGTAAGTGCCTATTATTCACATAACACCTACGTAGCTGAAGTAGTTGAAATTACCATAGTAGGTGGGCAACCAAAAATAGAGCGGGTTGTAGTTGCTACGGATTGCGGAATTGTAGTCAATGCATCAGGAGCTCACAATCAGGCAATGGGGGCGGTTGTAGATGGAATTGGGCATGCAATGTATGGAGAAATGCCTCTTGAAAATGGCGTGCCTCAGCACAGAAATTTTGACACTTATAAAGCGCTTCGAAACTCAGAGGCACCAAAAGTAGAAACCCATTTTGTGAAAAGTCAAAAAGCACCCTCAGGTCTCGGTGAACCTACCTTGCCACCTGCTGCTGCCGCTTTTGCAAATGCAATGTATGCGGCAACGAGAAAGCGATTGTATAGCCAGCCCTTTAGTGAACAAGGAGTTGTATTGCAATAAAAAATGGATATTACACGCTTAGGTTAATCCAGAAAAGGAAAACCTACCGAACTCAGTTTGTGCTCTCTAGATTAACCTTATAAGGTGTTTTATGTATAGGTATATGCGGATTTGACCGCTTTCACCTTACAGATACGCAATGAGTCCTGCTGTTTCTTTTACACGTTTTTTATTTTTGATGCTTTGGTTAAAGCATTCAGATGAAACAATTTTTTATAAGTATAGTATGTGCGATTTCACTTTCGTCTTATGGACAAAAGGAAAGCATTGCGCAATTACATAAGTTACCTAAGGAACAGTATCAAACGCAAAATTTAACGGCAAAACAAAGTGCCGATGGTATAACAATACACGTCGCTTCTGGAGTAAAGGGGAGTATCGTCTTTCACCCCGAAAACACCTATTGGGACCTTACCCAACATGTTTTCTTAAGTTTGGAATTGGAAAATATAACCAACAATAAACTGCGTTTTGAACCCGTGATTTTGTATGACAATCCCAAAAGAGGAAAGAATTTTAGAGTGGTTAAAAACAAACATATTGGATTCCTGACCCCGCAGGAAAACTTAGTATACAACTGCGTACTTATTCGTGATAAAGTCAATAGCGTTGATTATCCTCAGGCACCTGATTTCCCAGTAATGAAAGGCTTACCAAACGGTTTGATTCTGAATTTTGACGGGATAGACGCTAAACATATTAAAGGACTTAAAATTGTTTTCCCTGCAGCGGACTTTGAAAGGAAAGTGGTCATAAAACGAATCTTTAAAAACAAGGCCGTATTGCCTGAATTGTATACTTCGAATAAGAATGACTTTTTCCCGTTTATCGATCGCTACGGTCAGTACAAGCACAGAACCTGGGAAGGGAAAATTTCAGATGACAGTCAATTTGAAACAGTTATAAGAGAAGAAAAAGCAGCGTTAAAAAAACACACAGGTTCTCCGGAATGGAATCGTTTTGGTGGACTTGCTAACGGACCTAGCTATAAAGCAACAGGAAACTTCAGAACCCAAAAAATAGACGGAAAATGGTGGCTTATAGACCCAGAAGGTAAATTGTTTTGGTCGGTAGGTGTCAATGGAGCCGGTAAACTGGTGGTCAATACTCCTTATAAAAATAGAGAACATTTTTTTGAAACCGATTTTAAAAATCTTGGTAAAAACACCAAATTCAAACAAAAAAACAGCTATAACTTCGGAACGCAAAACCTGTACATAAAATATGGGAAAAATGCCGAAGAAGAATACATGGGGGTAACTTTAGACCGTATGAAGAGTTGGGGAATAAACACCTTGGGTGGTTGGTCAAACGAAGCTGTAGCCACACAGCCGGAAGCCAAAAAATTGCCCTATACCATTTATATCAATGCTATGTATCCGAGTATTAACGAAAAATTTCCGGATGTATTCGACCCTAAATGGAAAGCCGATGTAGAAAAGAAAGTAAAAACAAAAGCCGCATTTGCAAAAGACGATCCGTATTTCTTTGGTTTCTTTATCAATAATGAAATTCATTGGGGGAATCCATATTCTTTAGCATTAAATGCCCTAGAAAAAGGAAGTAAAAGTGCCGGTAAAAAAGTCTATGTTGCCCTACTAAAAGAGAAATTAAAAACCATTGAAGCGTTTAATAAGAAAACAGGCGGAGAATTTAAAAACTGGCAGGCATTGTTGAATACCAAAGTAAAAAAGAAAGATCTAAAACTTGCTGCTCTCAAAGATACCAATGAACTACATTACCGCAATATGACGGAACAATACTTTAAAATTACCCGCGAAGCCGTAGATAAATACACACCCGGTAAAATGTATATTGGATGTCGCTGGCATGGCAATCATAAAAACAAAATCAACGTAGCTATTGGCGCCAAATACCTCGATGTATTGTCCTTCAATGCCTATGAAAATGAAATAGAATTCTATCCTTATCCACAAAAAGAATTGGACAAACCCTTTATCGTGTCCGAATTTAATTTTGGCGCTTTGGATGTAGGTAAATTCTTTACCGGACTTGGGTATGCTTCCAGTCAAAGAAACCGAGGAGAAAAGTACCAAAACTTTATCGAAGGAGCTTTGCGCAGTCCTAGATGTGTAGGAGCGCACTGGTTTATGTGGGCAGACTCCACGACAGCAGGACGTGGTAACGGAGAAAATGCAAACTGCGGTTTGGTATCCCAAACCGATCAGATCTATTACGAACTGACTGACTATATGAGAACTGAGAATTACCAAATTTATAAAGAACGTTTAAAAAATGAATAAATCTGTTTTGAGAATAATTGTTTGCTTCATATTGTTATTTATTTCGGACTTCGTGCAAGCCCAAAATGAAATTGCCTTTAAAAATGAAGGCAATCCTTTGGTGAAACATATGTATACCGCAGACCCTTCAGCGCATGTGTTTAATGGAAGGCTGTATGTATATACCTCACACGATGAAGACGATGCAACTTACTTTGACATGCTCGATTGGCATGTGTTTTCAACTGAGAATCTCGAAGATTGGACAGATCACGGCGCTATCTTTAGCTTGGAGGATATCCAATGGGCTAACAAATGGGCTTGGGCACCAGATTGCGTAGCGCGCAATGGAAAATATTATTTCTATTACCCGGTAGAAAGAGCCAAAATAGGTGTTGCTGTAAGTGATTCTCCAGTAGGACCATTCGTAGATACATTAGGAAAGCCACTTATTGATAATACAGGGCAAATTGAAAAAATAGGAAAAGAACCTATCGACCCATCAGTATTAATAGACAATGACCATGCCTATATGTATTTTGGGTGCCGTGAGCCTAAGGTCGTAAAACTATCGGATGATATGATGCATCTAAATAGTGAGGTAGAAAATCTAAAAATAAATGGAATAGAAGAAGATAAAGAACACTTTGGAGGCTTTTATGGAGAAGCTCCTTGGGTCTTTAAAAGAAAAGACACCTTTTACCTTTTGTATTCCAACGGTTGGGGAAAAACCAGTACCCTGGTCTATGCCACCAGTAAAAACCCAATGGGACCCTTTGATTTTCAAGGTGAAGTAATGGATGTTGTGAGCTCATGGACTTCACATGGCTCTATCGTAAAATTCAAAGACAAATGGTATGTTTTCTATCATAACCGAGATTTGGAAGGAGGAAGCAACTACCGACGCTCTATTTGTTTTGATGAAATTACCTTCGATAAAAATGGAAACATCAATAAATTAATGCGGAATAAATAAGTTTTATAAAAACTAAACTTAATGGAAAAACTACTTTTTGCAACATTTATTTTTAGCCTTTTCGGTTTGTCTAGCAATTGCCAAAACACTTTTAATCCAGGTGAAATATGGTTAGATTCAAATAATGTTCACATCAATGCTCACGGTGGCGGAGTTTTATACCATCAAGGCGTGTATTATTGGGTAGGTGAGCATAAGGTAGCCGGAAAAGCTGGAAACAAAGCCGAAGTTGGTTTACGAATTTATTCCTCTACGAATCTTTATAATTGGAAAAACGAAGGGGTTGGACTTGCTGTTGTAAATGAAATTGGACATGATATTGAACGTGGAGCTATACTTGAACGACCAAAGATAATTTATAATAAAAACACAAAGAAATTTGTAATGTGGTTTCATTTAGAACTAAAGGGAAAAGGCTATGAAGCAGCACGCACAGCTGTAGCAATTAGTGATGCTCCTGAAGGTCCCTATACTTATCTTCGTTCCTACCGACCCAACGCAGGCGTTTGGCCTCTAAATTATCCAGATTCTTTAAAAAAAGTTACTTTCAAAAAGGAATATAAAACTTGGCCAGAAAAAATACATGCCAACACAAGAGGTCGTTTTTTACATCGTGACTTTGAAAACGGACAAATGTCTCGTGATATGACAGTTTTTGTAGACAGCGATGAAAAAGCCTATCATATTACCTCTTCGGAAGAGAACCAAACGTTGCATATTTCTGAATTATCAGATGATTACACGAATTTTACGGGGCGTTATATTCGTGTTTTTCCAGGTGCAGCAAATGAAGCTCCTTCTATTTGTAAAAAGGAGGGTGTTTATTATATGATTACTTCGGGGTGCACCGGTTGGAAACCCAATCCTGCGAGATCTGCTAAAACTACAGATATCATGGGAGAATGGGAATCATTGGGTAATCCATTTCTTGGAGAAGAAGCAGAAACTTCGTTTCGATCGCAAAGTACACACATTATTAATATTGAAGGAAAAGGAGAACAATTTATATTTATGGGAGACAGATGGACTCCCGAAAATGCAATAGATGGCCGCTATATATGGTTGCCATTAGAATTTATAGATGAAAAGCCTTTCTTGAATTGGCAAAATACCTGGTCTTATTAAAAATTTAATCTCATGAAATTTATTTTAAATACGTTATTCTTATCACTAATCCTTTCATGTAGTACTTCTGAAAAAGAAGTATCACTTCAAGAGAAAAAACCTAATATTATTTTGATAATGGCGGATGATATGGGCTTTTCAGACTTGGGTTTTATGGGGTCAGGAATTCAGACGCCAAACATAGATCGCTTGGCAGGAAACGGAATGGTGTTTAACCAATTTTACAACGCAGGAAGATGTTGTCCAACGCGTGCTTCCTTGCTTACAGGGCTGTATGCACACAATGCCGATTTGGGTTGGATGACCGCTTCTGACTTTGGACGTCCGGGGTATCGAGGAGCTATCAGTAAAAATAGTGTTACCATCGCCCAAGTGTTAAAAACGGCTGGTTATCAAAATTATAGTACGGGAAAATGGCATGTGACTTATGATCCGAATATGGAAGCGGGTGCTGACAATTCGAACTGGCCTTTGCAAAGAGGATTTGACCAATATTATGGAACACTTGCTGGAGGTGGCGGTTATTTTTAACCTACAACCCTGACCAAAGGGAACGAAAGATTGGTGCCAGATAAAGACTTCTACCTCACAGAAGCCATCAACACCAATACCGTTGAAATCTTAGAAGATCATTTCAATACTAAAAAAAACGATCCTTTCTTTTTCTATGTGGCACATTACGCGCCGCACAGACCTTTACATGCTTTGGAAGTCGATATTAAAAGATACAAAGGGAAATTTAGCAAAGGCTGGGATTATTTCCGCGAACAGCGTTTTTCCAAAATGCAAAACAGCGGGTTTTCAAACGCCTGGGTATTGAGTGAACGCCCTGAAGACATTCCTGCCTGGGAAAGTATATCCGCAAAAGAAAAAGCCATGTGGGAGATGCGTATGGAAATCTATGCAGCCCAAATTGACAGAATGGATCAGGGAATAGGAAGGATTATAAACCTGCTCGAAGAAAAACAGCAACTGGACAACACCATCATCCTGTTTCTCTCTGATAACGGTGGAAACTACGAACCAGAAGGAAAAGATTTTGATGCAGATACCATTCAAAATCCGGGCGATAACAACTTCAATCAATCCTATAGAAGACATTGGGCACATATGAGCAATACTCCATTTCGTCAATATAAAAGTTCCAACCACGAAGGGGGTATCAGTACACCGTTAATTGCACACTGGCCTGAAAAAATTAAAAAAGCAAGTGTCAGTACACAACAAGGGCATATCATCGATTTTATGCCCACGTTTATGGAACTCACCGGTGCTACGTACCCTCAAGAGTTGGAGGGGCATGCCATAAAGCCATTGCAAGGAAAAAGTTTGGTACCTGCATTCCAAGGAAAAGTTTCAGACAGAGGCCCTTTGTTTTTTGAACATAGAGGAAACAGAGCCATTGTTGAAGGAGATTGGAAACTGTTGGCACCCAGAACCGGAAAAGCCCCTTTCGAAGGAAAATGGGAATTGTACAATTTAAGGACAGATCGATCTGAAGAAAATAATTTGATAGCCAAGCACCCCGACATTGCCGCAGCATTGAAACAAAAATGGGATGCCTGGGCAAACAAAAACAACGTATTGCCTTTGGATGGAACCGGTTGGGGGCATAGAATTAAAAACGACGTAAACCGAAGTAAGAAATAAAGAACATACAGAAGCACTGCTAAGTTTATGAGTCCTGTGTTTGTATAAAAAATATAAATTTATGAAGTCACCATTGTATACCCTTATTACGGTATTTCTTTTTTTATCGCTTTCAGTGGAAAGCCAGGAAAAACCGAATGTTATCGTAATAATGGCAGACGATTTAGGTTATGGAGATGTCGGATTTAATGGTTCAACAGAAATTCCTACACCCAATATTGATCGTATAGCAGATCAAGGTGTTGTGTTTACAAACGGATATACTTCTTATTGCGTTTGTGGTCCAAGTAGAGCAGGATTTATAACCGGAAGGTATCAGCAACGTTTTGGGTTTGGGCGAAACCCATTGTACAGAGTGAATGACCCGGCCATGGGGTTGCCTTTGGATGAAACAACCATAGCTGAATCGGTATCGAAAGTAGGTTACACTTCCGGTATCATTGGAAAATGGCATTTGGGCGCGCATATTTCCAATCACCCTTTGAACAGAGGATTTGATGAGTTTTTTGGTCATTTAGGAGGCGGACACAGATACTTTCCGGAGGAATATAATATCAAAGACAGCTACAAGGCAAAAAACGAAAGCGAAAGCTATTACACCTGGCTGATGAGAAATCATACCCCTGAAGAAACAGACGAATACATTACAGATGAGTTTTCACAGGAAGCCGTGGATTTTGTAACACGTCATAAGGACCATCCGTTTTTTCTGTTTGTCTCGTACAACGCGCCTCATGGCCCCTTACAAGCCAAAACAGAAGATTTGGCCTTATTTCCTGATTTAACCGACAAACGAAAAACCTATGCGGCTATGGTACATGCCGTAGACAGAGGTGTTGGGCAATTGATAGATAAATTACAGGAATTAAATATCGAAGAGAACACCCTAATTTTCTTCTTGTCAGACAATGGAGGTCCGGAAAGCAAAAATGGCTCGGATAACGGCGTATTGAGAGGAGGAAAGAGTGATGTATACGAAGGAGGGTATCGAGTGCCTTTTGCCATGCAGTGGAAAAAAGAAATTTCCAGCAATACTGTCTTTGATGCACCTGTTTCTTCACTCGATATTTTTGCAACCTTAGCAGCACTTTCTGAGGCACCTGTTAACCCAGAAAAACCTTTGGATGGGGTAAATCTAATTCCTTACCTGACAGGGGAAAATAGCAGCCAACCTCATGACGCGTTGTATGTCTATAAATTTGATCAAGACCGACATGCGGTGCGACAAGGCGATTATAAACTGTTGTTTCATAAAGAAGGTACGAATAAAAAAATGTACAATATAACGACCAATATCAGTGAAAATGACGGGTCTAATTTGTATTGGAACAGCACCTACAGACCGCAAAGAGATGCACTGGAAGCCATGCTGTCCGATTGGGAAGCGCAATTGATCCACCCGCGGTTTTTGGGGCTTATTCATAAAGATGATATTTGGGCAACTGAGGTCACCATTTCAGAAAACAACCTCAATTTAGATTTGAATGCTTCGCATCAATTAGAAGCTTCCATTGTTCCAAATGATGCAATTAACGAAGTTATTGAATGGGTAAGTACCCATCCTGAAGTAGCCACCGTAGATGCAAATGGTTTGGTTCAAACACATACTGAAGGGCATACGGTAATTATTTCAAGAGTAATTGATAAGCAATCTGTATTCAATAGCTGTATCGTGAAAGTGGGTACTCCTGCACAAGCAACAAATATCCAACTTTCAGAAAATAGCGTAGAACGAGTCGTAGGTAAAACCGTGCAATTGTCGGCAAATGTTTCACCATCGCAAACCCCCATCTATGCACTGCAATGGTCGAGTAGCAACCCTGCTGTTGCCACCGTTGATGAAAATGGTTTTGTGTTGACGCATAGCATAGGAAATGCCATTGTTTCTGCAACCGTTATTGGCAGCAATCAGATAACAGCAGCTTGTACACTTCAGGTAAATGAATACACAGGTATTGAGCTTTCTGTTGGAACAACACCGGTTGCAGAAAAGATTGTATTGTATCCAAATCCGGTAACAGACAGTTTTCAGATTGAATTCGAAGGAAGTGGATCGCAGCCAGCCTATGTGGATATCTATAATAACGTAGGTGCTCTGCTGGCGAAAAAGACAGTAAACAATTCTTCTGATAAAATAGATATAAGTAATTTATCGACTGGAACCTATTTCGTTTGTATACGAAAGAAAGACAGCAGGCAAACCCTACAAATCATTAAAAAATAACACAGTATCCTATGAAAACTAAAATGGTACTCGCAGCTTTGCTTATAGGTATGGGCATGGTTTCGGCTCAGAAAAAATCAAAAAATCATGATAGGCTGAGGCACTCGAAGCCCAATTTCGTCATCATACTCGCAGATGATTTAGGTTATGCGGATTTGGGCTATACCGGTAGTAAGCAAATAAAAACACCGAACATAGATGCGCTGGCTAAAGAAGGAATACAATGTACCCAAGGCTATGTGTCGGCACCTGTATGTGGTCCCTCAAGAGCCGGATTGATGACGGGAAGAAATCAGGTAAACTTTGGATTTGATAACAACCCAATAGTAGATCTGCCGCAATTTGATGAAAACTACGTAGGGGTTCCTGTGGAAGAAAAAACCATGGCAGACCGTTTGGCAACTCTGGGGTATACCAACGGATTGATAGGAAAATGGCATTTGGGTGAAGCCGATCATTTCCATCCTACCAAAAGAGGATTTCATGAATTCTGGGGCTATTTAGGCGGTGGTCACCATTATGTGCCCAACAAACCGAATGGCAAACCCTGGCCCAATAAAATTGTCAGTAACTTTAAAAAACCACAACCAATTACCTATATCACCGATGATAAAGGTGATGAATGTGTAGACTTTATAAAACGTCATAAAAAAGATCCATTCTTCCTATACGCTTCGTTCAATGCACCGCACGCACCGATGGAAGCCACTGAGGCAGATTTAAAACTATACAGACATATCAAAGATGAAAAGCGTCGTACCTATGCCGCTATGATTCACCGTTTGGACCTAAACGTGGGACGAATTGTAAAGGAATTGAAAAAACAAAAAGTATACGACAACACGGTTATTGTCTTTTTTAGCGACAACGGAGGTCCTTGTGACCACAACGCTTCTGTGAACGCCCCATTTAACGGGCAAAAAGGCATCCTTTTGGAAGGAGGGATACGTATACCCTTTATCATTTCATACCCGGGCCAATTAAAAAGAGGTGTCTATAACAAACCTATTTCATCTCTGGATCTAACACCGACTTTTGTGGCTTTGGCCGGAGGAACCACCATAAAAAAGGACAAATTGGATGGTGTAAATATCTTTCCATATTTGACTCAGGAACTTAAAGAAAACCCACACGAAACGCTGATGTGGCGATTTACCATTAGTGGAGGTATTCGAAAAGGGAACTGGAAACTGGTACGATTGCCGGATCGTTTGCCTTTGTTGTTTGATTTGGATAAAGACCCTTCAGAACTTAACAATGTAGCTGCAGAAAATTGGGATTTGGTCGCTTCTATGTTAAAGGAATTGGGTGATTGGGACGTATCTTGCCCGCAAACCTTGTATTTGGAAGGCAATCGATGGCGACGCAACCAGGTAGATTTGTACGATAAAAAATACCAATTGACACAACCTGAATAATCGGAAATAAAAATGTTTAGAAAGAAAAGCAGTCAACTCATTTTCATAGGTATCTGTTTGGTACAGATGAGTTTTGCACAGGAATCACTTATTCAGTTTACCCCTGACTATGTAGCACAACATGTGAAAACTAAAAACGCAAGTGCAGTTCTGAAAGAGGACAAAAGCTTGCAGATTCATATGGGGAAAGACAATCCGTTGGTGATTCTTGCGGCCGATAAAGGTTCTTGGGATTTGTCCAACAATACATCCGTAGCCTTTGAAGTCAGCAATATCGGAACCGAACCGACCATGGTAAATTGTCATATAGACGGGCATTTATGGAGTGAAGATGTACTGATTTTAAACCCTGGTGAAAGTGGTTTGCTACGAGTGTTGCTCAAAGGAAATATGTTAGATGCGAACCATCCTCTGATGCTTTATTATACCGGTATGAACGGCTTGCCTGGCGGCTATTTAAAACATTGGGTGCCCCTAAAAGCAAAGCAGGTTAAAAAATTAGAACTGTCATTGGTAAACCCAAAGACCGGAGCTGATATAACCATTAAGAATGTAGTAAAAGAAGGAAGCCTGGCAGCAAAAACCTATGAGGAGTTGGTCGCAAGCGCCAGTCCTTTTGTTGACAAATACGGTCAATTCATTTTTAAAGAATGGCCGGGAAAAATACATTCAGACAAGGAATTTAAAAAAATCGCAAAAAAGGAAAAAGCCGATTTAAATGCCTATCCAGGTCCCAAGGATCGAAACCAATACGGAGGATGGACGCAAGGACCTCAATTGGAAGCTACCGGACATTTCAGAGTTGAAAAGCTGCAAGGCAAATGGTGGCTGGTAGATCCGGAAGGGCGCTTGTTTTGGTCGCATGGTATCACAGGAGTTGCCAAAGGTGCCGCCATTACTCAGGTAAAAGGGCGTAAACACTATTTTGCCGAATTACCCGAGGCAAACACAAACTATTATCAATTCGGTCAAAACAAAAAAGGAAGCATCATCAAATACAATTTTACCGCTGCCAATCTTTATAGAAAATACGGGAAAAATTGGGAAAAAGAAAGCAAGGAATTGTCGCATCAACGTTTAAAGAGCTGGGGTATGAATACCTTTGGGAATTGGTCGGATGCAACCGCTTATCTGATGCGAAAAACACCTTATACGGTAAGTATCAGCTTCCCCTGGAAAAAGGTCGGGAACAAATTAAAATTCCCCAATGTCTACGATCCGAATTACAGAACTACATTAGAAGCCACTTTTAAAAAACATGCCAAATCCTGGAACGATTCCTATTGCATCGGTTATTTTGTAGACAATGAATTGCACGGCTGGGGCACCATCGGTAGGTATGTATTGGCGTCTCCCGGAAACGATCCGGCAAAGGTAGAGCTGATTGCCTTCTTAAAAAAACAATACCCTTCAATTGAGGAATTAAATGCTGCCTGGGCCACTGAATATCCTTCCTGGAAAGCATTGCGCAATAAAAAGGCAAAGGCAAAAGGAAAAACAGTTTTTAAAGACTTGTTGACTTTTGAAAAACAAATGGTTGACCTCTATTACAAAACTTGTAGGGAAGTCATCAAAGCAAATGCCCCGAATAAACTATATATGGGAAGCCGCTTGCACAATCATTACTATCCGGAAAAACTTTCGCATCAAAAATGGATTGTTCCTATTGCTGCAAAATACTGTGATATCATCAGCTTTAACCGCTACCGTTTGGTGCCTAACGATTTGGTATTGCACGATTCTAAAATAGACAAACCCATTATCATTGGTGAATTTCATTTTGGTGCCTTGGATCGTGGTATGTTGCATACCGGTTTGCGTTCTGTTCAAAATCAGGAACAAAGAGGGCGGATGTACGAAGCGTATATCAAAGGTGCTTTGGAGAACCCGGCTATCGTAGGTGCGCATTGGTTTCAATACGGAGAACAGGCGGTTACAGGGCGTGGAGATGGAGAAAATTACCAGATTGGTTTTCTGGATGTATGCGATACACCTTATCAGGAAACCATAGATGCTTGTAGACATGTAGGCTATCAACTCTACCAATTGCGCTATATAGGCAACTAAACAAGCTGCGTTTTTATGCTATTTTAAAGCCATTTTTGTGTTATCCGAGCAAATTGATAATTCCTAATTTGCATTGTAAATAATTAATACTAATCACTATTGAAATGAAATTAAAAGCAATCTTAACAGCAATAATAATTATCACAATCGCAATAGGGGCTCAGGCGCAGGAAACCAAACCTGATAGGCAGAGGTTCTCGAAGCCCAACTTTATTATTATCCTTGCCGACGATTTGGGTTTTGGAGATGTAGGATATACCGGAAGTTCTCAAATCAAAACCCCGCATATCGACGCCTTGGCTAAATCAGGAGTTGTATGTACACAAGGTTATGTGTCTGCTCCGGTTTGTGGGCCTTCCAGAGCCGGACTGATGACGGGTAGAAATCAGGTGAATTTTGGTTACGACAACAATCTGGGTGAAACACTTCCGCAATTCAATGAAGACCATGCAGGCTTACCGGTAACCGAAAAAACCATTGCAGACCGACTGGCAGCATTAGGCTATACCAACGGAATAATTGGAAAATGGCATTTGGGTGAAGCAGCACACTATCATCCGTTGAAAAGAGGTTTCCACGAATTTTGGGGCTACCTTGCAGGAGGTCATAACTATTTTCAGCAAGAAGATGATGGGGCGAAATACAACCGACCTATTATTTCCAACTATAAAAAACCGCAACCCATAACCTATATCACCGATGATAAAGGCGAGCCTTTCTTTTTGTACGCGGCCTTTAATGCACCCCATGCGCCTATGCAGGCACTTGATAAAGATTTGAAATTGTACAAAGACATTGCAGATGAAAAACGCCGAACGTATGCAGCTATGGTACATCGTCTGGATGTCAATGTGGGACGGATTGTAAAGACCTTGAAAAAGCAAAAAATATACGACAATACAGTCATCGTATTTTTAAGTGATAACGGTGGGCCTGATACCAATAATGGTTCTATCAACGCACCGTTTAGAGGAAGAAAAGGAATTTTGCTGGAAGGTGGGATTCGCGTACCTTTTATCGTTTCGTATCCTGAAAAATTAAAAAGCGGTACCTATAACAAGGCCATTACATCCTTAGATTTGGCACCTACCTTTGTAGCACTTGCCGGCGGAAAAACTTTAAAAAAGGACAAACTGGACGGGGTAAATCTTTACCCCTACCTAAGCAATGCCACTCAAGATGCACCACACGAAACCATGTTATGGCGTTTTACCATCAGTGCCGGAATTCGAAAAGGCAATTGGAAATTGGTGCGACTACCAGACCGTTTGCCGATGCTCTTCAACTTAGACAAAGATATTGCTGAACAACACAATGTAGCGAGCGAAAATTGGGATTTGGTGGAAAGCATGCTAAAAGAATTGGGCGATTGGGATGTATCCACTCCGCATGTGCAATTTTTAGAAGGTGATAAATGGCGACGCAATCAGTTGAATCTATATGACAAGAAATACCAATTGACCCAACCGGAAAACGAATAAGGAACTTTAAAAAATAAAGATGAAAAAAATCAATCAACTAGTACTCATTTGTCTGTGTTTTGTGAGCCATTCTTTTTCACAAACCCCAACAGTCAAAGCCTCAGAAACCTATAAAGTGAAGCTGCAAACAGGAATTGTATACGGGCAAGGATTGAGTCATACCAGTATCAATAGCAAAGACGCCACCGAGCTAGATTTGTTATTAGATGCCTATGTTCCTGAAAATGATGTAAAAAATCGACCTGCAATTGTATTGATTCATGGGGGCGGTTTTCTGGGTGGATCCAGGGCCACCAAGAGTTTTAAATTTATAGGAAATTACTTCGCATCACGTGGATGGGTGGTTTTTTCAATCGACTATCGTTTGGGGAAACACAAAGGGACGGTACCCGAAAAATGGAACATGTTTGTTGAAAACAGACAGGATCTTAATCAAAAAAGAAAAACACAAGTATTGGCCATATATCCTGCTTTGCGTGATGCCAAAGCAGCCTTGCGTTGGGTGGCAGCCAATGCCGATACGTACCACATCAATACAGATTATATTACCGTAGGAGGTGGGTCCGCCGGTGCATTTACCGCAATTGGTGTAGGGATTAGCAAAGAAGATGCTTTTAAAACTGAAATCAGTACAGAGGTAGATCCCACTTTGAAGTCTACCCATCTGGAACAAACTTTTAAAGTGAGAAACATTGTAGACTATTGGGGAGGTATGGCGCCAATCGAATTGCATCAGGGAGTTTTTGGAACTGAGCATATGGACAAAACAGCGCCGCCAATTCTTATCGTCCATGGTACGGAAGATCCAACGGTCAAATTCAGTGAAGCCAAGAAATTGAAAAAAGCCTATACAACAGTAGGTGTTCCCTTTGAGTTAATTGCGCTGGAAGGAATGGGGCATGGTGTATGGAATGCTACTGTAGAAGGTAAGAACTTGTCGGAACTCACTTATGACTATTTAACAGAACAACAAGCGTTAAATGTAGAATAGTATGGCATTCAAAAGAATTTATATAAGCTTCTTGTTAGCGTTTTTCGTACAACTTAGTTTTGCTCAAAAGCAGCAAGGACGTCCCGCACCCAAAGAAGCCAACGTACCTGAGGGAATTCACTACGAAGTAAAACACTACCGAGAGGGAGCACATCCCAGAGCCTCAGAGTTATCTATTGCCTATAAAGACGATGGAAAAAGGAACAAGCCCGTGGTGGTATTTATTCACGGAGGCGGTTGGGCCAATGGTGATAACGATCAGGTAGTATGGCAAATGTTTAAGGTAGCGCAACAAGGGTTTGTTGGGGTTGGAATTTCCTATAGATTGATTTCTGAAGCCGCATTTCCGACCTGTATTTACGACGTGAAAGAAGCCATCCGCTATCTAAAAACTCTACAAAGTGAAATTCCGATCGATACGGAAAGAATCGGGGTTTGGGGCTATAGTGCAGGGGCGCATTTGGCCTTGATGATTGGTCTGACGCCAGAAGACGCGTTTAAAAGTGATGCCTATTCCGAATATGATTCGGCTGTAAAAGCATTGATGGTGGTTGCTGCGCCTACAGATTTTGTAACAAGAGTACAGACCGAAGGGGACATGCGCATTTTCAGTAAATCTCAAAATAAGGACAAAAAATTTCAGGAGGAGGTTGCTCCTTTGAGTTATATCCATAAAGAGCAGTTACCCATTTATATGCTACACGGAACCGCCGATGGCTTGGTAAAACCGTATCATTACCAAAATTTTGAACAACAATGTAAAAAAGAAGGCGTAAGCAATTTTAAATTGTTTGAATTTGAAGACGGTGGACATATGTTTCTATTCAAACGTCAGAAAGAAGTACTCCCTGTATTTAAAGAATTTTTAAAAAGTATTTAAACTATGAAAAACAACTATTCACTCGTATTTGCTTTGTTAATTGGCTTTTCGGTTTTTGCACAAAGTAGTTTTAAACCTTGGCGCTTTATCAATATTCCGGATTATCATAAATCGGAAGGTCTGGCTATCAATTCAAACGCCAGAGAAGAAAGGATTGAAGAAATGAAAGCAGGTTTTGTTGAAATGTACAAAGCACATGGAGGCGAACTGATTACCATTCCCGGAGATATTGTAAGCGGGCATTGGTATGAAAAAAAATATGTAGATAAATTCAATTCAAGACCCGGTTATGCAAATTATTCGGCTTCAGAGGTGGTAACGACTTCAGCAAAATTGGCGTATGAAGGCTTGTGGGGACTTATCCATGATGCCGGTTATGAAAATCTGTTGGTCGCTGTAGGGGATCATGAAATAGGAGACAATCCCTGGGGTAAAAATTCGGAAGTAGTCAAACATATTGAAACGTTTAGAGAAAGTTTTGCCAAAGTGTTTACAAAGGATGCACAAGGTCAGTCGCGGTTTACAGAAAAAATCGGAAACGCCTCACCACGACCGGTAGGTGCTAAATACGAACATACCTCAAACGCCTATCAGTACAAAAATATATTGTTTATCACGCTCGATATGTTTCGATATGAAGCGAAGGACCAAATATTGGGAAAAGAAGGTGTGGTAACAGGAGATATTGCCGGTAAACATTTTGAATGGTTGGAAAGCGTTCTTAAAGAAGCGCAACAGATTTCTTCGATCAAACATATTGTAGTACAATCGCATTTGCCGATTATCTATCCGGTACGGAAATATGCGAGTAGTGGTATGCTTGTAGACGACAGTGAAAGCGAAAGAATATTGAACCTCTTCCGTACTTATAATGTGGATTTATACCTGGCAGGAGAAGTCCATATGAACACAGTTACCAAAGATTCGAAATCGGATTTGATACAGTTTGTGGGTAGGGGGAACGACTTGTCGAACCGAAGCACCGTAGATGTTGAAAACGATAAACTAAGCATCACTACTTATCATAAAAACGGAGAAGTGCTGGGGGCTTTGATTATTGATAAAGGTAGCAAACAAACAGAAATTGTGGGTACAGGATTGTTGACGCCAATCGACCCGAAAGGTTTGCAAATTCATTGGAGTTTTGACGAGTTGTTAAGTCAGAAAGCCTATAAAAACAGCGTTGACGGAACCTTTCCAAAACAAGGAAAGCACACGCCTTTGATGAAAAACATTAAAAAGCCGCAAGCGTTTCTAAACGATGGAAGTTTTGACTACGATTATTCCTTAATCACAGGAAATGTAGGGGTGGAAAAAGGAATCATTGGCAATGCTGCAAAGATTGACAAAAACTCAAAACTTTTTGTACTGCCCATTGGTCCTTTAGATGCTGGATATGAAAGAACCATTTCCTGTTGGGTAAAAACAACGAACAGTGGAAGGCAACTTATTTTTAATAGCGGTTCTTTCTGGACGAAAAAAGGACAATTTTTCAATTTGAGTTTGAACGAGGGTGAAGTAGAAGTGTCTTTACGTCCCGAATTGGTGTCCCATACCGAAGGGGCGAAAGTAAACGATGGAAACTGGCATCAGATTGCCCTGGTATTGCCAAAAAAGAACGGGAAATTGAAAGATATTCAGTTTTATGTCGATGGACAAGAGTTAAAGACAAAAGCGACTGAGAAACCTGAGGTGAAAATCAATACTTCCCAATCCAATTGGATGTCTGTGGCCATGCATGCTTCCCCTTACAAAACCAATTTGGCAAAAACGATGGATATGGTAAGCTATCAGGGCTTATTGGATGATTTTTGTATTTGGACCCGCGGTTTGACAGCCAAAGAAGTCATGCATAGCTATATACAGGGACTCAAGGGAATCAGTGCATTGGAATTGGAAAAGAAACCATAAGTCATTGAACGTCATTTGGTGCATGTTTGCAATTTCCATAATACCTTGTTTCTGTTCAGTTCTGTCATTTCAAAACCGTTCTTAACAGACTTATTGGGTGTTGTGCGGTTCTTTGGGTTCCGTCAAAAATTTGGTGCCTGCAACTGGTTCCAGCAGCCACAATTTCAACAGCAGCATCTGTATTTCTGATTTTAGGGAATAAGGTGTCTTCTCCGACTTGCATGCTGATGTCATAATGTTCTTTTTCATAACCGAAAGAACCCGCCATGCCACAGCAACCTGAATTGATGAGTGTCACACTAAAGTTTTCAGGGATGTTCAACATCGCAAAAGAAGTAGACATGTTGGTCAAGGATTTCTGATGGCAATGACCATGGATTTTTATCGTTTTCTCTTCGGAACTAAATTGTTCGGCAGTGATGTTTCCTTTTTCAATTTCTTTTTGGAAAAACTCTTCCAAAGTAAGGGTGTTTTTAGAGATATGTGCTGCACTCTCTTTATCATCGGCCAAACGCAGGTATTCATCTCTAAAAGATAAAATAGCAGAAGGTTCAATTCCTATCAGAGGAACTGTTTCGGAGACCAAAGTTTTAAAATGATTGACGTTAAAATTAGCCAATGCTTTTGCCTGGTCCAAAAGTCCTTTTGACATAAAACTTCTTCCACTTTCTTTATGGTCAGTAATAACCACTTGGTAGCCTAATTTTGAAAGCACTTCGATACTATCGATCCCCACATTGGCATCGTAATAATTGGTAAATTCGTCTATAAAAAGGTGGAGTAGGCCATTTTTATAGGTGTTGGCATCCAATCTGTCTTTGTTTGCTTTGTACCATTTTAGCACGGTTTGATTTGCCAAACTAGGAATGCTTCTTTTCGGAGCGATTCCCATTATATTTTTAGCAATAGGAGTATTTAAAATGGCATTGGTAAGTTTTGGTGCGATACTTCCCAGTTTGTTCCATTTTACATTATCAGCAAACATGCGGGTTCTAAAAGAAATGCCGTTTTCTTTTTGATACTGATATAAAAACTCTGACTTTAAAGCAGCAATATCTACATTACTCGGGCATTCGCTAGCACAGGCTTTGCAACTTAAACACAAGTCGAAAACTTCTTTTAGTTCTTTATGATCGAATTTATTTGGTTGATCACTATTTGTCAAAAATTCACGTAATGCATTTGCTCTGGCACGGGTCGTATCTTTCTCGTTTTTGGTTGCTCTATAACTCGGACACATAGTTCCACCGGCACTCGCTAATTTTCTACAATCTCCAGATCCATTACATTTTTCAGCTGCTCTAATAATTCCTTGTGAATCAGAAAAATCTTGAATGGTTTTAATTTCTGGTTCCACACGATCAACCTCATAACGTAGCGATTGATCCATGGGTAAAGCATCTACAATTTTTCCTTTATTGAAGATATTATTAGGGTCAAAAGTGTATTTTATTTTTTTGATGAGTTCATAATTCTTTTCACCTATCATCATCGGAATAAACTCTGATCTCACAATTCCATCTCCATGTTCGCCACTCATAGAACCTCCATATTTTTTCACAAGTTTAGCGACATCGGAAGTTATTTCTCTAAACAGTTTTACGTCGGTAACTTTCTTCAAATTCAAAATAGGACGTAAATGCAATTCTCCGGCACCGGCATGGGCGTAATACACCGCATCTTGACCGAATTTTTCCATCATGGCGCTAAATTCTGCGATGTAATTCGGTAAATCGTTCACTTCAACTGCCGTATCCTCAATACAAGCCACGGCCTTGTTATCTCCAATAATATTACCCAATAGTCCTAAACCAGCTTTTCGCAAGGAAAAGGCTTTGTCAATATTTTCCCCTTCTAATTTCGGATAGGCATAACCAAACTTATTTTTTTGCAAATCCGTGATGAGTTTGTCAGCTAAGGAATGGGCAAGTTCTTTGCTTTCTGCGGATACCAATAGCATTAAGATTGCTTTAGGATCTCCTTCTACAAAAAAGCGATTTTTTAGCTGCTCTCTGTTGTTTTTGGTACAATCTAAGATGGTTTTATCCATCAATTCACACATAAATAAATTGTGTTTCATAGCGGTAACAACAGCCTCCATACTCTCTTGAATGGAAGTAAAATGTGCCGCTACCAAGACACTTTCTTTGGGAGGCAGCTCATTAACTTCAACAGTTATCTCCGTTGTAAATGCCAAGGTGCCTTCACTACCGCAAAGCAATTTTGCAATATTGATGTCTTGCTCGGAATCAGAAAAAGCAGCCGTATCAATTAAAGTATCTACAGCATACCCATTGTTTCTTCGGTGGATGTTTTTCTTTGGAAATCCTTTTTTAATTTCCTCTTGTGTCTCCGATTTCGATAGTTCGGATAGGAGGGTAGCATAAATGTTGTTTTCTAAAGTATCACCAATTGCTTTTTCTTCAAAGGCCTCTTTTTTTAAGGCGCCAAAGGTAACTTCACTTCCATCGGACAATACGGTATCTAAGGAAACCACTTTGTCTCTGGTGACTCCAAATTGAATGGAAGTAGTACCAGATGAATTATTCCCCACCATACCACCAATCATACAGCGATTTGTGGTGGAGGTATCCGGACCAAAAAACAATCCATAAGGATGTAAGAAAAGGTTCAACTCATCTCGAATGACTCCGGGTTGCACGGTTACCGTTTTGTTTTTTTCATCTAAAGAAACGATATTGGTAAAATGTTTGGAAACATCCACAACGATTCCATCACCCACACATTGTCCTGCGAGAGAAGTCCCCGCAGTACGAGGGATTAATGAGATGTTTTGCTCCTGTGCAAACTGAATTAATTTTTTAATATCGGATGCATTTTTCGGAAAACAAACTGCTAAAGGTATTTTGCGGTAAACAGAAGCGTCCGTTGCATAAATACTCTGGTGTAATTTGTCGAAATAAAGTTCTCCTTCAATGTTTTTAGAAAGTTGTTGTAGTTTATCTTTTATAGGCATTTATTAAAATATTTTGGGAGGAAAGTATTAAACTTGAACTTAAAACACATGTTCTTTTAATTATAATAAAACCCTTGATACAACCAACGTTTAGTATATAGCAAGTAGGGCAGTAGAAAGCGATAAACTTTCAAGTCTGCACTGAGCCAAAGAGTTGTATTTTGTTTTTAATTTATTCATTCTTAAAAGTCAAATTTTAGAATATTTCCCTTGCGGGCAATCTAACGATTTGGCGGAGTTGGTAATTAGCATTGGACTTTCGTAAACAACCGAACGCCCTATTGGCTATATACCTTGTTAGCAAAAGTTATTTATAACTTACTTGTATTGATGATTACTTCATAAACGCCTCCTTCATCTAAAGCAACAAATATTCTTTCTTTGCTTTCTGTACTAATTAATTTTATATCAAGAATGCCTCCATTTTCTTCATCAGGATAAGTCTCTTCTTCCCAATTTGCCCCACCATTTTTTGAATAATATAGTGTTAAGGGCTGATTTTTAGACCCTTTGATCCATTTTCCGGTAAAGAGCAAATTGGAATTAGTTTCACTTACACCAATACCATTAAAGAAATGAGCTTCTTCATGTCTATTAATAAGTGTTTCCCATGTTGTACCATAATCAGAAGTTTTATTTAGTTCTCCTTCCCAACCAACATAAATATTTTGGGGGGTGTTTTGATCAAAAAAAATTTCTTCTACAACTGTAGGATTAGGCACAAGATCAGACCATTCATTCTGTATCAAATCGTTCTGTAAATGAATCAAATATCCATTCTCAATACTTCCTTGTCCTCCAAACCAAATATCTTTGTTTATTTTAGGATTTATCCCTATCATCATACCAGTTGCAATTGTTCCCCATTCACCCCATACAATTTCCCATGAAGTACCTTTATTGGAGGATTTAGCCAAAACCCCATAACCCGTGGCATATAAAATTTCATTGTCTTCATCCCATGAAAAATCGGTTATCAGTTCAGGAAAATTTAGGTCAATAAAATTAGTATCTTTTATGGACCAAGTAGTCCCCCCATCCATAGATTCGTAGATTTCTGCATTCCCCATTTCTTTATCATATGAAGCTAATAGATGTTGTTCGCTAATTGCCACTATATCTACAATTTTCTTTCCTTGCAGTCCTATGGGCAAAAACTCATTTGATGAATTTACATTCATTTGGTAAATACCATCATTAGATATGGCATACAAGTTGTTTTCGTACAATTCGAGCCTGTTTACTATTAGACCATCCAAGCCAATTTTCTTCCATATAAAAGAAGGACTAGGTTTCTCAACAGATTCATCAGTATCACAGCTGCATAAATAAGCTAAACTGAATAATATTAGAAAAATAGATTGTATTTTAGCTATTGTCATATTCACTTTTTTTAGATGAATTTTAATTTAAAATAGGTGCTTGATTTTTGCTAACTATTGGTTATGTCAAGGGTTTTAACTCAAATAATCAACTATTTATTTTTTGAATACAACTGTTTCTTTACCTTTTCCAGCTTTTAATGCTGCAGTAAGTATTTTATGCTGCATTAAAGTTTCTTCTGGTCTGATACATCCGTAAATTGGTAATTCTTTAGACGGGTTTGCAGCTTCTTCAACAAAAGATGCCCACATTTGCAACATCGCATCTGTAAATCCGAATTCAAAAATACCACCCGTAATAGTTTCATGAGCAGAAGAATAACCAAGGTCTTCTCTTCTCCATTCTTGAACACCACCAGTTTTATAATGCATGGTTTCTAAAGTTTTAGGATTTTTAGTACTAAAACGGGCACTAAATTCTGTTCCTAAAATTTCGATATACCAAGTATTTGTTTCACCTGGAGCAATACGATAGGTTTTGATATTCATCGGGAAAGAATACTCATCTTGTGGGTGATCCACTTCACAAGTTATAGATGCATTGTCCCAAGTTTCACAGGGTACAATATTTCCTTTTCCGTCTGGTCTTTCTGTTACAATATTAGAAAGTGACGCAGAAATGTTTTTAGGAATCCATCCATGACGAATAGGAATATGTAAACCGTGCATACCAAGGTCTCCCATACAGCCATATTCTCCATTTACGTTTATCATTCTTTTCCAGTTGATCACTTTGTCCGTATTTAAATCTGAGGAATGCATAAAACCTGCATTTACAGAAATAATTTGACCCCAAGGATTCTTTTGAATAAATTCTTGAATAGCCATGGCTCCTGGGAAATATGGAAACTCAGACGAACATCTCACAAATACTTCAGGATTCGCATCAATTGCTGCCATGATTTTTTCATTGGCCTCCAAATCGATTCCGAAAGGTTTTTCTCCCATTAAATGCTTACCGGCATTGATAATATCTACATACAAATCTGCATGTAAAATATGTGGTACCGCACAATAAATGGCATCAATATCATCACTAGCAAGCAATTCTTTATAATCCTTGGTTACTATTTTTATAGAATCAAAGTTGTCCGTGTACCATCCATATAAATCTTCATTTACATCACAGATTCCTGCGATTTCTGGTTGAACACTGGTATTTAATAGTGCAGGCCAACGAGAACTTGCAACTGCAAATTCACGTCCCATTAGTCCGCAACCAATAATACCAAACTTCATTTTTTTCTTGTTATTTGCCATTATAAATTAATTAGATTTTAAAATTGCCATTGCTTGTTCTGGAGTTGCTTTGTCATGTACAATCGCCATCAATGCTTTTGTCATTCCAGATGGGTTTTCGTGCTGAATGATATTTCTACCATAAACAATCCCTTTAGCTCCTTGTTGCATTAAGTCATAGGTTCTTTTTAAAATTTCCGGTTCTGGTGCTCTACCACCTCCACGAGGAAGTACAGGACGACCCGCAATTTCAATAATTCTGTGGTAGTCCTCAACATTATCACAAGGATCTGCTTTAATTACATCTGCTCCTAATTCACATGCTTGACGTACCAATGGTAAGATTTTATCAATATCACCATCAACCATATACCCTCCTTTTTCAGCATTGTCTCTCATTACTAGAGGTTCAACGATTAAAGGCATCCCGTATTTTTCACATTGCGGTTTTAATTTTGCGATGTTTTGAACACATTGATGGTGTAATTCTGGTTGGTTTGGCATACGTAATAAATTTACCACAACAGCAGCAGCATCTAAACGAACTGCTTGCTCAACGGCATCTTCAATTAAGTAACTATATAGGTAGTGAGGTAATTTTGACGGATAGATGTTCGCAACATCTGTTCTCAATACCAGTGCAGGTTTATTCTTTCCAGGGATTCTTTGTAAGATTTTTGCTTGTCCAACTGATAACTGGATGGCATCTGGTTGTGCTTCAACAATTGTTTTAATTGCATCTTCCATGTTTTCAATCCCATCAATAAAACTACGTTCATTGAAGAAACCATGATCAATTGCTACATCTAAACAATTTCCTGATTCACTAAAAAGTCTGTTTAATCGATAATCTACCATAATCTAATCTTGTTTTTAATTGTTTTTTAATTGATTTTGTTTAGCGAAAACATCGTTTTGTTAAGTTGTTTAAATAATCGCTAAACCTAACTATATGTAATACGGTTGAATTTTAAAATACCCCTATAAAAAGAAAATGTTTAATTGAGAAAAATCTATTTTTTTTAAAACCACATGAACCGTGTTTTTTTACAAGGAATCAATATTCATTTGGTTAGGATTGCAATCCACCTTTTTAAGATGTCGTTGCTATTGTTTTATCAGAATTTTTCGTCGTACATCCTTTCGTTAATGGTGATTTTAACGAGCTAATTATGCGTTCTTAGTATTCAAAGAACTCTTCATTTTTATTGATACAACCAAAAGTTTTGATATTTTTTCTTCCCTTGTGTTTATTCTTTGGTGATGGTTTCATCCAAATTAAACAATACTTGGGCAGTTAGCATGAATGCCGCAGTTTTTGCAGGGTCGGTTTCCATACGTTTGTAGTCTCCTTGCGCTAACAATTTCGTTGCTTTGTCTTCTTTATTTTCAAATCGTTGTAGCGCGTTGGTATAATATTTTTCTAGTACCTCAAACTCTTCTGTATGTGGTTGTCGAATTAAAATTCGCTGGAATAAGGAATGTAACGTTTGGGTGTCATCTTTATTTTCCAAGATCATGTTTTCTGCCAATACACGAGCGGCTTCTAATATTTGAACATCGTTTTGCATAGCGAGGGCCTGCAATGGGGTGTTTGTTTTTTGACGTCTTACCTCACAATTGTCACGCGTAGGCGCATCAAATAGGGTCATACTTGGTGGGGGCAATGTTCGTTTCCAAAAAGTATATAAGGAACGTCGGTAAAGATTATCACCAACATCTTGTACATATTTCCCTAAAACTCCTCTAGTACCACCAGCACTGGTTTCTTCCCAAAGTCCTGGAGATTGGTAAGGTTTCACACTTGGGCCGCCAATTTCTTCATGCAATAAACCACTAACTTGTAACATATAATCGCGAATCATTTCACCACTCATTCTAAATCGAGTTGCTCTGGCAAGCAACCTATTTTCAGGATCTAGTTTTAATAATTCTTGATTCACTTCTGAACTTTGCTGATAGGTAGCCGAAAGAATCATTTTTTTCAACAAATATTTTATATCCCAATCATGATCCATAAAATCTCTTGCCA